>TARA_B110000003_G_scaffold263553_1_pt1 | contig 83079 bp, 75 predicted proteins | sample TARA_B110000003 | Tara Oceans TARA_B110000003 (sample SAMEA4396424) | marine metagenome | biome: Westerlies Biome; feature: [SRF] surface water layer (ENVO:00010504); material: water (ENVO:00002006), including particulate matter (ENVO:01000060) such as... | depth 5 m
TTAAAACTTACTTGAAATTACGAGCTGTTCATTTTAAAAGTTTGTTATTAACCAATTCCAAAATGTACTTCTTATATAACTTTAGTAATCTAATCTTATTGCATTGATTTATTTATAAACGTTAACTCCTTTAGGAATTTGCTTTAATGTTTTCTTTCTTCCCTTCTGGAATAGCTTCGATTAATCGCTTTGTATACTCTGTTTTTGGGGCTTCATATATTTGATCCGCCTCACCTAACTCTTCTATTTTTCCTCCTTGCATTACTACCATTCTGTCGCTCATATACTTTACAACAGATAGATCGTGTGAGATAAAAATATAGGTTAGTCCAAATTCGTCTTTTAGTTCGTTTAACAAGTTAAGTACTTGGGCCTGAACTGACACGTCTAAAGCCGACACAGACTCATCACAAATAATAAATTTAGGATTCACAGCCAATGCTCTTGCAATCCCAATCCTCTGTCTCTGACCTCCTGAGAACTCATGAGGGTATCTGTTGAAGTGGTCGGCGCTAAGGCTAACCCTTTCTAACAACTCTTCCACTCTCTTTTTTCTTAGCTCATCGTTTTCTAGAATACCGTGAACTTGCATTGGCTCCATGATTGCGTTACCAACGGTCATTCTAGGGTTTAAAGAAGAATAAGGATCTTGAAAAATGATTTGCACCTCTTTTCTAAATTCTCTTAATTCCTTTTCGTCAAAATCAGCAATGTTCTTTCCTTTGTATATCATCTGACCATCTGTAGGTTCGTTTAACCTCAAAATAGTTCTTCCTGTAGTTGTTTTTCCACAGCCAGATTCGCCTACTAAGCCTAGCGTTTCACCAGGGTAAACGTCAAATGTTACGTCGTCTACAGCTTTTACATAGTCAGAAATTCCACCAAAAAATCCGTTTCTAATAGGGAAATGAGTTTTTAGATTTTTGATTTGAAGCAAAGGCTCTTGTTTGTATAATGTTTCCATTCGCTTTATTCTGTCTTCTTTAGAAACCACTAAATCTTTTGTGAATTCTTCTACAGACACATCGTTAGCAACATTATTTCCGTCTTTGTCCGTTTTCATAAAATCGGACACGGTAGGCAAGAAAGTATATCTTTTGTCAAGAGGAGGCCTACAAGCTAGCAAGCCCTTTGTATATGGGTGTTTTGGATCGTTGAAAATATCCCACACAGTTCCTTGTTCTACAATTTTACCTTTATACATCACAATTACTTTGTCGGCTAATTCTGCAATTACTCCTAAATCGTGAGTTATAAATAAAATACCCATATCGTGTTCTTTTTGGAGGGTTTTCATTAACTCCAAAATTGTTTTCTGAACTGTTACGTCTAGAGCCGTTGTTGGCTCATCAGCAATAAGGATTGATGGCTTGCAAGACATAGCCATCGCAATCATTACCCTTTGTTTTTGACCACCGGAAATTTGGTGTGGATACGTACTAAAAATTCTCTCCGGATCAGGCAGCTGTACTTCTTCAAACAAACTAATTGTTAATTCTTTAGCTCCTTTTTTAGAAATATTCTGATGAAGCATAATTGCTTCCATAACCTGATCACCACAAGTAAATACTGGGTTTAGGGAAGTCATAGGCTCTTGAAAAATCATTGCCAATTCATTTCCTCTAAAAGCCCTTATTTCTTTTTCGCTGATCTGAACTAAGTCAACTTTAGAGCCATCTTTCTGATGAAAAATAATCTCACCATTAGAGATTCTTCCAGGAGGGTTAGGAATTAAACGCATAGACGAAAGCGAAGTTACCGACTTCCCAGAGCCAGATTCTCCTACAATACCTATTGTCTCTCCTTTGTTAAGGGTAAAGCTTACATCAATAACGGCTTTTAAAATATTACCTTCCGTCTTGAATTCTGTAACCAAGTTTTTAAACTCTAATAATGGCTTGTTCATAGTACTATAATTTGGACGATTAAATTACTCCTAATCATTGATTTATGCAACCTCAATTTGTGCTTCTGTCAAAAGATTTTCTCCTTTATATTTTAAAAACAGTTGGGCCACAGTTAGCGTATCTTTTTGGCAGTAGATTTTTATGCGTTCTAAATCGTTTTCTTTCCAATAAACAGACGAAACTTGAGAGCCATCAATATCATCTTTTGGAGTAGGAATATTAAAAAGTGCTGCTAGTAATTTAATAGAAGTATAATGTTTGTAGTCACCAAATTTCCAAAGCTCCATAGTATCTAAATGTTTTATTTCCCACGGTTTTTTTCCTGCTATTTGTAAGATCTTCGGTAGTCTTATGCCATTGATTAACATTCGACGACACAAAAAAGGATAGTCGAACTCCTTACCATTGTGTGCGCACAAATAATGGTTTTTGCTCTTAAAGTTTTCGTCTAACAAAGCATTAAATTCTTGCAACAGGCTCTTTTCGTCATGACCATAAAACGATTTTAAACGAAACGTTGGCTTATCGTCTTTGCGATAAATATAACCCACCGATATACAGACTATTTTGGCAAACTCTGCCATTACTCCAGCTTTTATAGAGAAGTATTGTGCAGGGTTTTCTTCTTTGCGTTGAAAAGCTGTTTTCTCTTCCCATAACTTTTGAAAAGTAGGGTCTAGCTCAGAAAAATCTTTAGCAACAGGAACAGTTTCTATATCTAAAAATAAAATGTTGTTGAGGTTTATTTCGTCAAACATATTTTTGTTTTACAATTGGATTAAATAAGAATATCGATCTACAACAAACTTAAGATTTAAAACGTCAACCATCCATTTAACAAACCAGATTTATTCCTTCTCAATAAAGCTTAACAACACTTTAGGCGATAGTCTTTCAGAATAATTAGGGTTAACATATTGGTGCTTAATCACACTTTTTTCGACCACAAATATGGCCGGCACAGGTAATACGTGGTGTTTAGTGCCTGACCACCATTCGGCATCCATTCCGTATTGGGTTTTATATTTTAGGAATAATTCGTCATCTAATTTCCATCCGATTCCGAATGCGTTTATTGCGGATACGTTTTTGTCTGAAAACAAAGAATATTCCAAAGCGCCACTTCTTATGTAAGAGCTGTCTATTTTTGTGTAATCATCTGCCGAGATAGCGATAAGCTCAACATTTAGACTGTCTAACATTGGTTTTATTTGACTTAAAGCCGATAGTTGCCTTGTGCAATATGGACACCACGCTCCTCTATAAAACACCACAACTACTGTTCGGTCTCCTATATAGTTTTTTAGCTCGACTTCTTGTCCATCTTTATTGATTACTTGAGCGCGTGGGACTTCTTGTCCGTTTTTGATAGGACATATATCATACATCGCTTGTTGACCAAAAGTAAGATTAGAAAAAAGAATGAGTAGTAGGATTAATTTTTTCATGTTGTTAGAATAGCTTTAAGATACTATTTCTTTACAAAGATAGAAAAACCAATTACAAAAGAGTCATTTCAAAAATAGTTGCTAAATGGACTTTAAGCTTATCTCTTACTTCTTGTATGTCGACTTTTTTTCCTAATTCTTGCTCCATAGAGGTCACAGATTTATCTACTATTCCACAAGGAATAATATTTCCGAAATAGTCTAAGTCGGGGTTTACATTAAAAGCAAAGCCATGCATAGTAACCCATCGGCTCGACCGAACTCCTAAAGCACATATTTTTCTGGCATTTTCGGTTCCGCTTTCAAGCCAAACTCCTGTTTCTCCATCTGATCTTCCGCTTTCAATGCCATAATCCGCAAGGGTAAGAATAACGGCTTCTTCTAAAAACCTTAGGTATTTGTGTATGTCGGTAAAGAAGTTTTCTAAATCGAGAATAGGATAGCCCACAATCTGACCAGGCCCGTGATAAGTAATATCTCCACCACGATTAATTTTATGGAAAGTAGCACCTCTAGATTTCAGGTATTCTTCATTTACTAAGAGATTTTTTTCGTCACCACTCTTACCAAGAGTATATACGTGAGGGTGTTCGCAGAAAAGCAAATACGATTGAGTTTCCAGATTTGTTTCCTCTCTTCTATTCTGTCGCTTAATAGCAATTATTTGATCAAATAGTTTTTCTTGATAATCCCAAGCCTGTTTGTAATCGATATGACCTAAATCTTGAAAAACTACTTTTATCATTTATACTTTTGCTAGAGCTCCTTTCAGATAATTAATTACATCAATTTCGATAGCGTCTACGTCATTCATTTCTGAAAGATACCAAGAAACCCAATCTCCTAAATTAATATGGTACAAGGTGTTTTCTATTTTAGACTCACCCTTACTCCAAACCTCAGAAATGTTTGTAGTAAACTTAGAAATCACATCTTTATTAATGTCAATTCTCACCTGATTTCTTGAGTAATCACATTTGTTTCTAAAGTAAACAACTGATAAGTTGTCGGTATTTATTCTCCATCCCAAAAGCTCATTGTGATTCATTTCGGGAACGACATGATGCCAGCAAAGCATTTTACTATTTTCGTTTATCTGTTGACGAAAACGAACTCCAACGCCTTCAAAACCTGCAGCAGTATAAATTACTGGCGTTGTTCCGAACATTTTTTTAGCTAATTCTTTAGCTTCCGCCTGAATGCTTACTTTTTCGCTATCCAATAGTTTAATGGATTCGTTGAAGTCAGCTAAAAAGCTATTGTCAATTAAACTATAGTGATTAAACATAAAAAACAATTGAGTAAACGAGTATGCAAACATTGCTCTTGGTGGGTGACCACCAGGGATTGTAATTAAGTTGTATCCGTTTTCTTGGGCCATTTTTTGTAAGGCACCTCCTGAAGAAATACAAGCTATTTGGGCTCCTCTTTCTTGGCAAGCCTTTAATGCAAACAGCGTTTCTTCGGTATTACCAGAATAAGAAGACGCGATTACTAAGGTGTTTTTGCCTACAAAATGAGGGATACTATAATCTTTAGAAGCGCTAACAGGAACTCCCACTTTATCGCTTACTAAATCATTAAGAATTGTTCCGCCAATACCAGATCCGCCTAGTCCACAGATTAACACATTCTGTATTTGGGCATCACAAGCCTTAAGTTCGCTTGCTTTACCAATTGCTAAGGCTTCTGCTAAGTGATCAGTGAAAGCACTGATATAGTCGTTCATTTTCATAATAATCAAAGGTTTTGGAATAATTTTTTTATTGAGGGCCAATGTACAAAATCGCGTGTTAATTAATTAATATCTTTGTGCAAAATTTAAATCATGAGTAGAGTGTTTTCAGAACAAGAATTGGTAAGGAGAGAATCGTTGCAAAAACTAGTGGATTTAGGGATTAATCCTTATCCGGCAGACTTATTTGAAGTGGATGCTTATTCCAGCTCCATTAAATCTAGTCATGATGAAAATTCTAGCGATCAGAAGAAGGTGAAAGTTGCAGGAAGATTGATGAGCAGAAGGATAATGGGAAAAGCTGCTTTTGCCGAATTGCAAGATAGCAAAGGAAGAATACAGCTTTATTTCAATAGAGATGAGATTTGCCCGGACGAAGACAAAACAATGTATAACACTGTTTTTAAAAAGTTGCTAGATATAGGTGATTTTATAGGAATAGAAGGATATATTTTTACAACTAAAGTAGGAGAAATTTCTGTTCATGTAGAGAAGTTTACCGTACTCACAAAAACACTTCGTCCATTACCACTTCCAAAAACAGACAATGAAGGAAATGTTTACGATGCGTTTACAGATCCTGAAAAAAGATATAGACAACGATACGTAGATTTAGTAGTTAACCCAGAAGTTAAAGAAGCTTTTATAAAGCGAACTAAACTGACTAACTCTATGAGAGAGTTTCTAAACAATAGTGGTTATTTAGAAGTTGAAACTCCAATTTTACAGCCTATTTATGGTGGGGCATCTGCTCGTCCGTTTAAGACACACCACAACACTTTAGATATGCCTTTGTATCTAAGAATAGCCAACGAATTATACCTTAAAAGATTAATTGTTGGTGGGTTTGATGGTGTTTACGAATTTTCTAAAGACTTTAGAAACGAAGGAATGAGTCGTTTTCATAATCCAGAATTTACTCAGGTTGAGCTTTATGTTGCTTACAAAGATTATAACTGGATGATGGACTTAGTAGAAGAGATGGTTGAGAAAATAGCTATTGATCTTCATGGTAAAACAGAAGTACAAGTAGGGGAAAACCTAATTAACTTCCAGAGACCTTGGAAAAGGTTTACTATGTACGAAGCTATTGAGCACTTTACAGGAGTAGATATCTCAAAAATGGATGAAGCTACTATGGCCAAAACAGCTAAAGAATTAGGTGTTGACATTGACTCTTCTATGGGAAGAGGAAAGTTAATTGATGAAATATTTGGTGAAAAATGCGAAGGCAAATTAATACAACCTACTTTTATTACAGACTATCCGGTGGAAATGTCTCCACTAGCTAAAAAGCACAGAACTCATGAAGGTTTGGTGGAGCGTTTCGAGGCTATTTGTAATGGAAAAGAAATTTGCAATGCATTCTCAGAGCTTAATGACCCTATCGATCAAAGAGAAAGATTTGAAGACCAATTAAAATTGGCTCAAAGAGGAGATGAAGAAGCAATGGTTTTAGATGAAGATTTTATAAGAGCTATAGAATACGGAATGCCTCCAACAGCTGGCTTAGGAATAGGAATCGATCGCTTGAGTATGATAATGACTAATAGCAATTCTATTCAGGATGTATTGTTCTTCCCTCAAATGAAAGCAGAAAATAAAACTACAAAAGAAGAATAGTTGGACAGCAATACTAAAATAGCGGTTATAGGTGGTGGCTCTTGGGCTACAGCAATAGTTAAAATGTTGTCGGAAAACCACGATAATATTTCTTGGTGGATGAGAAATCAGGATACTATTGATCATATTAAAGAGTATGGTAATAACCCAAATTATATTAGTGCTGCCGAATTATTTCCAAGCAAACTGACTATTTCTAACAACATTAATAAAATTGTTGAAGGTGCAGACTGTATTATTTTAGCCGTTCCATCTGCCTTCATTAGAACGACTTTAAAGCAATTAGAAAAACCAATTAAAAGCAAGTTTGTGGTTTCCGCTATAAAAGGTATCGTTGCCGAAAAGAATAGAATTATCGGAGAATATTTACATAACAAATACGAAATCCCGTTTCAAAATATTGGAGTTTTAACAGGCCCGTGTCATGCAGAAGAGGTGGCTTTAGAGAGACTTTCTTATCTTACCGTTGCTTGTGAAGACATGGATAAAGCTCAATGGTTTGCCGACCAAATTTCTTGTAGATATATTAAAACAAACGTATCGGAAGATGTTTTTGGGACAGAGATATCGGCAGTGTTGAAAAACGTAATTGCAATTGCGTCCGGAATATGCCATAGCTTGGGTTATGGAGATAATTTTCAATCAGTTTTAGCCTCTAACGCCATTAGAGAAATAAAACGTTTTGTAGATGGGGTTCATCCTATTGAAAGAGATATTAAAGAATCGGCATATTTGGGCGATTTGTTGGTGACTATGTATTCCCAATTTAGTAGAAATCGAACTTTTGGAAACATGGTTGGTAAAGGCTATTCTGTTAAGTCTGCTCAACTAGAGATGAATATGGTTGCCGAAGGCTATTATGCTGTGAAATGCATTAAAGAATTGAACGAAGAGTATAAAATAGATATGCCTATTACTGATGCGGTTTATAATATTCTTTACCAACGCATTTCTCCAGTAATGGAAATGCGAATATTAGCCGATAAGCTTAATTAATTATTGACGATATAGTGGTTTCAATAATTAAAATTTATATTTAATTGAGCCTACCAGATAACCCCCTATCACAGAAATAATTCTTTCCTCAATGTAGTTGTCATTAGTTACATTTTCAATTGCTTCGTTATTAGAGGTGTTTAAAATGTCTTTTCCTATTATACTATACGTCCAACTTGACTTTGGTTTATGGTATTTAAGAGTAGGGTTAATAGAATACCTTGTTATAATTTCACTTTCTGAAACATATTGATTAATTGTGTTGCTAACGCTCAACTTTAATTTTTTGTAGTTTAAAAAGAGATTAATAAATGGCTGGCTAGTTTCAATATAACTAAGTATGTTGTTGCTTAAGTTTTCTATCTGGTTTTTCCTAAGATAATATCCAAGTTCAAAATTAAAGAATGGAGACTCAAAATTAGATATAATTTTAAATCCTGTAGACAAGGATCTTGTTTTGGTTTGTTGGTAGATATTCTGAAGAAAACTTCCTGATTCTCTAGAAACAATAGAGTTATCTATAGAAAGGGAAAACGGAAAACTGCTAAAGTTTTTTTCAAAGGATAGGCTAGCTAAGAGCTGCTTTTCTTTACTGTCAGGGCTGACTTGGTCGCTGTTACTAATGTAGCTTAGGTTAGTAGCTGTATTTGTAGTATAAATATTTTCACCGAAACTTAATGAGCCATGAAAATTAATAAATGTTGCAGAAAATGAGTCGTAAAGATTGTAATTTAAACTCCAGTCTTGATAGGTTTCGAAATTGTTAAGATTAATATTTCCATCATTATAAACGGTGTTATAGTCTGCAACATATGCTTGCTCAATTAAATGTCTCGCCAATGGGTGTTTATTGCTGTTTTTATAAGAAAAAGATATGCGGTGTGAGTTGCTGAAATTCAAAATAATGGAGGCGTATGGAAGTAAGTTTTGGATTGTGTACTCTTTATTCCTTTCAATTGTGCTGTAAATAGTTCCAAACTCATAGTTAAAAAAGGACTTATTGACTTTACTTATCATAACTCCTGCTTGATTTTCTACATCATTAATTTTCACATCATTTAATAAGTCGTTAGAGTCAGATTTTGTTTTAAACGAATTTATATTATTTGCTACTTTATAGCTTAATTCTAAAACGAATTTGTTGTTAATATTCTTGTTTAATTTATTGTTTAGGCCAAAGGAGCTTTGGTTGTTGTTTACGTCTTGATTAAACACATAATTAACAGGAAATTCTAATTCTAAAAAAGGTTCGTTTGAGTCAATTAATAAATGACTTTTATTTTTTTTGATAGAGTGAAAAAGTGAGCTTTCAAACAATAAACTTTTATTGATTTTTCTTTTGTATTGGACGTTTTGCCCCAACGAATATTCATTTTGATCTCTTTGCTCCACGATTTTGGTATTGTTAAAAACATCATTATTGTTAATGTTGTTGTTATTTATTGAGAAATGTAAAACATGCTGCAACACTGTCTTGTCATTTGCTTTAAATATAGTCTTTGAAAAAGTATTATTATATAAAGACTTCCCATTTGTATTGCTATTAATAATGTTTTGAGTTCCATCAAAGAATCGTTGGTTAGACAACTGATTTTCTAATTGGCTTACCCTATCAAATAAAGTATAAAAATTTACTTTGAGCTTTTGGCTAGGATTTAAAGATAGGTTTAATCCAGTGAAATTTTCCTGTTTCTTTTCTACCTTATCATTATTTATCAAAAATGATGCGTTAGATAAATTTAAATCTAAAGAAGTCTTAGTGTAGCCTTCTGTCATGCTTTCAATTCCACCCTGGAAGTTAATGTAGTCTTCAATAGTAAATACCTGATTACCTAAATTGTTAGAGTTTGCTATTAGATAGGCATTCATTTTCTTTTTGAAGGAAAATACGTTTGCGTTAGCCTCATACCTGTTTTTGACTCCTGCTGAAATATTCGAGTTTCCTTTTATGCGTTGTTTAAACTTATCTTTTATTTTAACATTCAGTGCTGTCTTGTCAGAGGAAGAAAAGTTTGATAAGTCGTAGCTGTCCTCATAGTTTTCATATTTTGAAACTCCCTTAATCATTTCAGAGGAAATGTTATTCAACGCTAATTGGTGTTGATCTCCAAAGAACTCTTTACCATCAATTAATAAATTGTCAATTTTTTTGCCATTGGAGTTTATTTTACCATTCTTATCTATGTTAATTCCAGGAAGTTTTTTAAGTATATCGCTAAGGTTTTCTTCACTCCCGTTAGTAAGGTTTTCTAAGTTGTAATCAGTGGTATCCTCTTTTATTATTAGGTCTAAAGCTTTGGCTGTAACAATAACATTATCAATTATCTGGGGATCAATTTTTAAGTTAAAAGAAATAGTTTGATCTGAAAAGATTTCTTTTTTTTCTTCAAAGTTTTCATAGCCAATAAAGCTAACTCTAAAAGTCCTAATACCTGTAGAGCTATTTAATTTGTAATGACCAAATTCGTTGCAGATGGTATAGCTTATTAGTTCTATTCCTTTTTCATCATATATTTCTACATTGGCAAACGCAAGAGGGTTGTTGTCCCCGTCTTTTATGGTACCATTTATTTCAATTTGCGACAAGGCCACTAATGGGGTGAATAGCAATATAAAGATTTTTATCATCTTTTACATCTGAATCACTTTAATACTGATGCTTCCTTCATTATCTTTATTGCGGTTTTCTTTTTTGTCGCGTATTTCATTAAACTTTTTTCTACTGACCTTTTTTCCTTTTGAAGGGACTTTAATTTTTATAGGATTGTCAGAAACCTCTACATCAGTAGCCTCAATAGCTAAGTATTCAGAATTTACTTTTATAATTAGCCCTGGCAGTCCGTTATATGTTTTTGGCCCAGCATTAATTGGCACCTCGTTGGTGAACCATGCCTCCAGGCCTGGCTCGAATGAGCTAGTTGCTTTTTTACATTTATAACCTGCGATCACCTGTGTTTCGCTGCTTATTTGCCAATTGAAGTCCGTCTCATCTTCATGTATTAAAAATGTTTTTGATAAGATGCTTGTTTGATTGGTGGTTTTTTTGTCTTTAAAATTTCGGTAGAAAATATCTATTTGATCTATTATTGTAGTAGTGATATTATTGTTTACTATTTCTTCACTTTTAGTTTTTTGATAAATAGACTCTCCGTTAAGGCTATAAAGTTCATATTCTTTTCCTTGTGAAATCTTTCTAGCTTCATCTTCTATTGCTTTTTGAAGTATTGCTTCCATTGCAGGAGACAATCCGCTTTCTTCAAATTGCTTAGACATATCAATTTTAGATGTATCACTTAAATTTATTTTTTCGAGATAGCTCACTTTTAAAGTTTGAGCTTGACAAAAGGAAACGAGGATACATAGTAGTATCGTTAGATTTTTTTTCATGGCAATTTCATGGCAATTAGTTCGTTTAGTAAAAGAATTATTTAAGTCTGTAACGTTTTCTTAATCGACTTATTGCTTATTTAAAATAAGAGCAGTTTTATTTTTCCCCACTAATTCTATAAGTTCTTTTTCGGGCGCTTCCATTACTTCTTTCACTGAGCCAAAATGACCAATTAACATTTCCACTGTTTTAGGGCCTATTCCACTAATCTTATCAAGCGAAGTGCCCAAGCTGGCTTTGCTTCTTCGATTTCTGTGGTGGTTTATTCCGAAACGGTGGGCTTCGTTTCTTAATTGCTGAATTATCTTTAAGCTTTCTGATCGTTTGTCTAAGTAAATAGGAATACTATCACCCGGGAAATAAATTTCTTCCAGTCTTTTTGCTATTCCTATTATGGCAATTGTATCGCTTAAGTTTAATTTGTCCAAGCTTTTTATCGCGGAGCTTAGCTGCCCTTTTCCGCCATCAATAACAATAAGCTGAGGTAATTCCGCGCCCTCGTTCAATAGCCTCGCATAGCGCCTGTAAACCACCTCTTCCATGGATGCAAAGTCGTCCGGGCCCACCACAGTTTTAATATTATAATGGCGGTATTCTTTTTTGCTAGGTTTTGCATTTCGGAACACTACGCAGGCTGCTACCGGATTAGTTCCCTGAATGTTGGAGTTGTCGAAACACTCAATATATCGAGGCTTTCGGCTAAGGTGCAGATCGTGTTGCATTTGCTCCAAAACTCTTGTATTATCGAGCTTAATTCTAAGATCTTCGTTCTTTTTTATTCTGTCTTTTTGTAAATACTTTGCATTACGGAAAGACAGGCTTACTAGCTTTTGTTTGTCTCCAATTTTAGGAACGCTAACTTTATAATTATGCCAATAGCTATCAATTTCAATGTTTACATACGCTTCTTTGGAGTCGCTATCAAATCGCTGCCTTAGTTCGGTAATTGCCATTATAAGAATCTCCTCATCGCTTTCTTCCAGCTTCTTTTTTAGTTCTAGACTTTGAGACTGAATTATAGAGCCATTAGCAACTTTCAAAAAATTGATGTAAGCATAATCCTTATCTGAAGCAATGGAATAGACATCTACATTGTTAATAGTAGGACTTACGATGGATGATTTGGATTGATAGTTTTCCAAAAGATCTATTTTGTCTTTTATTTCTTTAGCCTGTTCGAAATCTAGCTGTTCCGAAAAGGTTTTCATTACCCCTTTAAAATGTTGGATAACAGATCGTATATTTCCTTTTAATAGTTGCTTTATTTGCTGAATATCTTGTTCGTAATCTTGTGCTGACTGTAAGTCTACGCATGGAGCTTTACAATTGCCAATATGGAACTCGAGACAAACTTTAAACTTTTTCTGAGTTATGTTTTCTTCTGATAAATTTAGTTTGCATGTTCGAAGAGGGTATAGCTGACGAATAAAACTTAAAAGAGTATTAACTAATTGAGGATTGGTATATGGCCCAAAGTATTGAGAGCCATCCTTGATTAGTTTTCTGCTTGAAAAAACTCTTGAAAAGCGTTCGTTTTTAATGCAAATCCATGGATAGGTTTTGTCATCCTTTAAAAGAATATTATAGCGTGGTTGGTATTTTTTTATAAGGTTATTTTCCAGCAGCAAAGCATCTATTTCGGAATCAACTACTATAACCTCAATGCGAGCAATTTTTTTTACCAATACTTTGGTTTTACCATTTTCGTGGGTTTTCTGAAAATAGGAAGAAACTCTTCTTTTTAGATTTTTCGCTTTACCTATATAAATGATTTTATCCGTGTTATCATAGTACTGATAAACGCCCGGTTCGGTGCTAAGGTTTTGAAGTTGTTGCTTTATTTCGAAGGATACTTCCATTAGGTCAAAAATACGGATTTATAAAAGTAAAAATCCTCCTATTTAAACTATAAATAAGGTCGCCAACTTTTAATCACTAGTTTTTTTATTTTTCTGTTGCTTGTGGTTTTTACTATCTTTACTATCCTTAAACACCCATAAATCAACTTTAAATGAATCAAAAACAAATCTTTTTTGAAAATGCATCAGGCTATAAATTAGCGGCAAAATTAGAAATGCCAGAAGAACCCGTATTGGGATATGCCCTTTTCGCCCACTGCTTTACTTGTAATAAAAACTTCCTTGCTGTTCGTAATATTGGCCGAGCTCTTAATAAAGCTGGAATTGCTGTTTTGCGTTTCGACTTTACCGGATTAGGGGAGAGTGAAGGTGCTTTCGAACAGACCAATTTTTCTTCTAATGTCCAAGATTTAGTTGCTGCCGCTCGATATTTGCAAGAACATCACCAAGCACCAAAAATTATTATAGGCCACTCCCTTGGCGGTGCAGCTGTTGTTTTTGCAGCACAACAAATTTCTAGCATTAAGGCGATTGCTACTCTAGGAGCTCCTTCTAATCCTCAGCATGTTACCCACCTTTTAAAGTCCGGCATTAAAGAAATAGAACGGAATGGAGAAGCCGTTTTAAAGATAGGCGGACGTAAATTTAAGATTCAAAAGCAGTTTCTAGACGACTTGAACGAAAAGAATATGGAAGAAACCATTCGTGGATTGAAACTTCCTCTTTTAGTTTTACACTCTCCTCAAGATACCACGGTAGGAATTGAAAATGCAGCACAGATTTATCAAGCAGCTTGGCACCCAAAAAGTTTTATTTCGTTAGATGGGGCCGATCATTTGCTTAGCAACAAACGAGATTCGTTATACGCTGGCGATATGATTGCTCATTGGTCAGCATGCTATATCAACTAATTATAGCTATTAATTTTAATCCGAATCTTTAGAGATTCAATAACTTATACCCTCATGAAAGTACGTTCAGTTTTTATCTTTTTGTCTTTTTTAACTCTTTTTCTAACCGGACTTACTTGTCTTTTTTGGCAACCGGTACTTTGGAGCTTAGCCTTTACTTTGCCCATAATTTTATTGGGTTTTTACGATGTGACACAAAAGCGACAAACCATTCGTCGTAACTTTCCTATAATTGGACATTTCCGCTATATGCTAGAAGCCGTCCGCCCGGAAATTATGCAATACTTTGTTGAAACGGACACACAAGGGAGACCAATTAATCGAATGTTCCGAAGCCTTATTTACCAAAGAGCAAAGGATGTAAACGATACAGTTCCTTTCGGAACCCAAATGGACGTATACCGCTCTGGTTATGAATGGATGGATCATTCGATGTATGCTGTTGATGATAGTAAAATAGATGCAAAACCAAGAGTTGAGGTAGGCGGAAAGTATTGTACACAACCTTATTCTGCCAGTCTACTTAATGTGTCTGCAATGAGTTATGGATCCTTGAGTAAGAATGCTGTTTTAGCGTTAAATAAAGGAGCGAAAATGGGAGGCTTTGCCCAGAACACAGGCGAAGGATCTATTAGCCCTTATCATTTAGAGCCAAAAGGCGATCTTATTTGGCAAATAGGAACTGGCTATTTTGGCTGTAGAACTAAAGATGGTTCCTTCTGTGCTGATTCTTTTGCAAAAAGAGCAGCTTTAGATTCGGTTCGGATGATTGAAATTAAAGTCTCTCAAGGGGCAAAACCAGGCCATGGGGGAATTCTGCCTGCAGCAAAAAACACACCTGAAATAGCTGCTATTCGAGATGTAGAGCCACATGTCGACGTACACTCTCCTCCAAGTCACTCCGCATTTTCTAACCCTAAGGAATTGATCGAATTTATTTCTTTGTTACGTCAGCGCTCCAACGGAAAACCGATCGGATTTAAACTATGTATAGGTAAAAAACAAGAATTTATAGATATCTGTAAAGCCATGGTTGAAACTGGAATAACTCCAGACTTTATTACCATCGACGGCGGAGAAGGTGGAACCGGCGCTGCTCCGGTAGAATTTTCTAACTCATTAGGCGCACCACTTAGAGATGGTCTCTCTTTTGCCTACGACACTTTGGTTGGCTATGGTTTAAAAGACGAGATTAAGCTCATCGCTTCAGGAAAAATACTTACTGGTTTTCATATTGCTCGTGCCTTAGCATTGGGTGCCGATATGGTAAATTGTGCTCGAGCTATGATGATGGCTATCGGATGTATTCAGGCTCTAGAATGTAACACCAATAAATGTCCGGTTGGTGTAGCCACTCAAAACAAATCTCTCATGAGGGGCTTGGATGTAAATAACAAATCGGTTCGGGTAGCAAATTTTCATAGAAAAACCCTGAAGAGTTTTACGGAGTTGATTGCGGCATCGGGCTTAAGAACTCCAGAAGAGCTCAATCGTAAACACATCAACAGACGCATTGGAATAAACCTTATTAAAAAGTACGATGAAATTTTCCCATATACGGAAAAAGAGTCTCTACTTTTAAATAATTTCTATCATGAAAGCAGAAACTAATAATAGCAATAAACCCTCCTTGTTAAATTATAATAAGGAGGGTTTATTTTACTCTGTATTTATTAATTGAATAGAATCTACCGATCGAATAACAAACTCATAATCGCCATTAAACCCTTGGCTATAATATCCTATTAAAGTGCTTTTTTGGCCGTTATTTAGTGAATATTCTACTTTCCCTTCATTGTATTCCCCCATACTTTTTAAGAAATGCTTTTCTTTATCATTAGCTTTTACTATAAAAAAAAGAGGAGTCTACTTCATCTGTGTAATACCAAACATATAAACTAACCTTTACAGAATCACCTGTATCGTTTTTAGTATTTAGCTCAAGACCCTTATAGAAAAGCGAAGATTTAGTACAAGCAAACAAGCTGCAAATAATGGTTATTAAAAGGATGTTTTTCATGGAATAATTAGTCCTTAATTTTCAATTTCACTTCTAATTACTATAAGCTGGGTAGAGTCTTCCGAGTGAATAATAAGTTCGTATTCTCCATTGATGGAGCTTATAACGTAGCCTTCAATATATTTTTTTTCTCCATCGTTAATAGAGTATAAAATAGAACCTTCGCCATAGGACTCTTCGGGATTTATTCATAAAAATTCTGCTTTTTCGTTAGCATTAAAATAAATAAACATGGAATCTTTTTGGGTGTTGCGCTCCAGAAAAACACCAACCTTTTTTGAGAATTCTGTTTTATTTTCTACGCTTAGCTCTAGTTGCTTCTTCTTAAGATATAAGCTTTCATCACAAGAAAAAAGACTGAATAACATAATGATTGTAAAAAGTGATTTTTTTATCTGTTTCATTTCGTTAATTATTAAAATAAACTAGTCTATAATCACTTACTGCGTCAACGCTTTTAACAAGTTTCACATCGTGTTGTATTGTAGGTGATTTGGAGATTAGCTCTTCCAAACTCATATAACTTCCTTTTGGGTATGTGGTTTGAGCAAATGAGCTTACAGAAACAAATAATAGCATTAAATTAATAAGTTTTTTCATTTTAAGTGTATTTTTTTTTGTGACTACTTCAAAATTTAAGTCGTTTTTCGGATTGTTCCGACTTTAATATTGGGCACTCGAAAAGATAAAAGGAGGGTAAAAACAACTGGCGATCGCCAGCTTGTTTTGTAAATGTAAGAATTAATAACTAACAACGACCGTTTTTTTTTGCGCGATAGTTGGCCCACTTGGGCTTATGGCTTGAAACAAAACAATGTACCTTCCTGTTTGTACTGCTTGTCCGTTTTGGTTTAATCCATCCCAATAAAAAGTATTTTTTGTGCCTAAAAAAACATTGTTTACTAATTCGTTTATTAGTCTTCCTTGGGAATCAAAAATTAGTATGTTGCCATTATAACCTTGCTCTATTTGATCAATATCAATTTGTAAAATATCGTCCACTCCATCATTGTTTGGGCTTATCAGATTAGGAGTCAACACGATTTTATCTATGCTATAATTTTGTTGTGTTTTTTGAGAATTTTCAAGTGTAGGAGTGCTAAACCCTGCTCCTTCGCTTGCCGAATGCCAATTGTCGTTTCTTTGGCTTTCTAGCTCGCTATCAATTCTTTCTAAAGAGACACCGTCTAGCGAGTTTAAATAAGGAAAATGCATGTCTTCATGGTAACTAAACGCATCAATAATAATAGAGTCTGCCATTAAAACAACGGTTCCGTCTTGGTTGTTGAAGGCCGGCATACTTTCCAGCTCAAAAACTTTTTCATTTAGCGCCTCAGAGTGGTAAAACAATAGGTCGGAAACGGAACTAGTAAGCACTATAATTTCATTAGGACTCATTAAATAAAAACCCGTATTTATTGGTTTGAAGTTATCTGGCCTACCACTATAGTAATTGCCAAGCATTAAGTTTTTAATGTTAAGTGTTTTGGCACTTCTATTATATATTTCTACGAAATCATTGTCTCCATCAATTGGGTTAAATAATACTTCGTTAATCACAATATCATTTAGTTGTGGAGTAGCGAAAGTGTCCACAAAAGAGGTTCCGCTTACACTAATGTTGTCGAAGAAAAACTTTTGAGCTCGAGTAGAGGTATAGGTACAGCTTATAGCAAATGTTTCAGACATATTAAACGAATTATCAAACGTGTATCCTTGTGATACCCATTCCTGATTTTTGTTTTTTGCCCATAGTTGCCAATTCCCAACACTATCTCGTTCTATTTTTATGCTCACATTTATACTGTCGAAGTCAAGAAAATCATTTATTCCATCTATAATTTTAGAACTTTGATTGTTGTTTGATTTATACAAACAAACCTCATCGTCTGCACCCCCCAGACGTACAAAGTAACCGTTTTCGTAATTGTCTGTACTCAAATGTATCTGACAATAATTGCTACTCGACGGATTGAAATCCATTTGTATGTCCATTTCCCATTTTCCGTTTAGAATAGCATTGCTTTGGCGGTAAATAAATGAAGTGCCACTTTGGTATGGCCCGTACAGTTGTAGTTGCTTTAAGCTGTCTACTCTAAAGTCGGCAGTGTCACCTGACCAATCGTCTAATTGGGATTGAGAGAAGTCGTTGCTCCACTGAGCGAATAGCCAAGATGGAATCACGATAATTAGTAGTAATATTTGTTGCATGGTCTTGTAAAGTTATAATTTATCTTACATAAATCAAATAATCCGTATTTTTGAGGTTACAAAAACTTAAGGAAAATGAAAGTTGCAGTAATTGGTTCTACCGGAATGGTAGGAAAAGTCATGTTAGAAGTATTACAGGAGAGGCGTTTTCCTGTAAGTCAGCTTATTCCCGTATCCTCTAGTAAGTCAGTTGGTAAACAGGTTTTGTTTAATGGCAAAGAAATTACAATTGTATCAATGGAAGATGCTTTAGCGTCTAAGCCTGATATAGCATTGTTTTCTGCAGGTGGAGATGTTTCTTTAGAGTGGGCTCCTAAGTTTGCTGAAGCAGGTACTAAAGTGATTGACAACTCCTCAGCTTGGCGAATGAACAAAGCACTAATCGTCCCAGAAATTAATGGATCTTCTTTAACCAATGAAGATGTGATTATAGCCAATCCGAATTGCTCAACTATTCAGCTGGTAATGGCATTAAAACCATTACATGATCAGTATAAAATAAATCGAATTGTAGTTTCTACTTATCAGTCCATAACAGGAACAGGAGTTAAGGCTGTTCAGCAATTACAAAACGAAATTAATCAAGAAAAAGGCGAAATGGCTTATCCATACCCTATTCATGAAAACGCATTGCCGCATTGCGATGTTTTTGAAGAAAACGGATATACAAAAGAAGAAATGAAATTGGTAAAAGAGACCAAAAAAATTCTTGGCGATAACAGCCTAAATATCACAGCAACTGCTGTTAGAGTTCCGGTAAAAGGCGGCCATTCTGAAAGCGTTAATGTTTCTTTTGCAAACGACTTTGAATTAACAAATGTCAGAAAGTTGCTTAACGATATGCCTGGTGTTATCGTTCAGGACAACCCAGATGTAAATACCTATCCGATGCCAATTTACGCACACGGAAAAGACGACGTATTTGTAGGAAGAATACGAAGAGATTTTTCTCAACCTAAAACACTTAACATGTGGGTAGTGGCTGATAACTTGCGAAAAGGAGCAGCAACAAACGCTGTTCAAATCGCCCAGCACCTAAAATCCAATCAACTAATATGATTATTAGTCATAAACACAAATATGTTTTTGTAGGACTTCCCTTAGCAGCATCTACTGCTATTTCTAAGGAGCTTTGTCAAATGTATGACGGCAAACCAATACTTTCCAAGCATGCTATCTACCAAGACTTCTTAAAGGTAGCGACTAAAGAAGAAAAAAAATATAAAGTAATAGCCTGCTCTAGAAACCCTTTAGATATTTCGGTAAGTCAATATACCAAGATGATGAATAATGCCAATGGTAATTATTCTAATGGAAGTTTACTAAGAAAAAATGGTGGTCATATTAAACAATCGGAGTTCGAGTTAGCCCAGTATTTTTGGAAAAAAAAGGGTAGTTATGACGATTTTTTAAAGGAATTTTATAAAGTTCCTTTCGATAATTTTTTGAGTGTGACAGCTTCTTATTGTCAATATGTAATGCGTTTTGATCAGTTGCAAGAAGATTTTGAAAAAGCTCTTTTAAGTTGCGATATTGAACCCAAAAGACCTTTGCCAATAGTTAACAAAACAGAAAAAAAAGGTTCCTACGAAGATTTTTTTAATTCTAGTAATCAGAAGCGAGCATTGCAAGTTTTTGGCCCGTATATGCTAAGACATAACATTCAATTTCCTACTGTTTGGAAACAACCTAAAGTGAGTGCTTGGAGTAAATTTTTGTTTTCTATTTTAGCTAATGTCAGGAAATTTTATTGGCTCAACAAAAGTTATAGAGATACTATTCCTCAGAAAGTATACAAAGAATTGCAAGAAAAGTACAGCTAGATTTTAGTTGAAAAACTTGCGGTGAAAAATAAGAAGATTAATAACTCCTACGCTAATTGCGGCATCGGCTACATTAAATACTGGTCGGAAAAAGATGAAATAATCTCCTCCCTTGAAAGGAATCCAGCTTGGTAAAATTCCTTTGAAAAGAGGAAAGTAAAACATATCGACTACTTTTCCTTGCAAAATCCCAGAATACCCACCTTCAAAAACGCTAGCTATTTGGCCGTAACTTTCGGAGAAAATTAGTCCGTAAAAAGCGCTGTCTATCATGTTTCCTATGGCTCCAGCAAGTATAAGAGCGATACTAAAAACAATTCCTTTTTTAGTGTTTAACTTAACTAGCTGAGTAAGATAAAAGCCAATAGCGGCTATAGCGATTATTCTAAAAATACTAAGAATGTATTTGCCAATGTTTCCACCAAACTCCATTCCAAAGGCCATCCCTTTGTTTTCGGTAAAGTGTATTATAAACCAGTCGAAAAAAGCTATTTCCTGCCCTAACATCATATTAGTTTTAATCCAAACCTTTAAAGCTTGATCAATAACTAACACTAATATAATAAGAAGAATAGGTTTTCTCACAGAATAAATTATTGACCTCTTTTAGCTTCTATACTCAAAGTTGCGTGAGGAACTAATCTTAGTCTTTCTTTCTGAATAAGTTTACCTGTAACTCTACAGATGCCATAGGTTTTGTTTTCGATTCTTTCTAAGGCATTTTTAAGGTTGTGAATAAACTTTTCTTGACGTAGTGCAAGTTGAGTGTTTTCTTCCTTAGACAAGGTCTCAGAACCTTCCTCGAAGCCTTTAAAGGTAGGCGAGGTGTCGTCTGTTCCATTGTTGGAGTCGTTCATATATGCACTTTTGATAAGCTCTAAATCGTGTTCCGCTTTTTCAATTTTGTTTACAATAATTTCACGGAATTCTACGAGTTCGTTATCGGAAAATCTTGTTTTAATATCGGCCATTTTTTAACTTTTTATAATTTCTATTTGAGTTGTAATATTATCTACTAGCTCAATAACTTCTTTGTCTTCTTTAATTTCATTGACGATACGTATATCATCACAAAGGGTTTCGGAACAAATATAATTTAAATTATCTCTAACTGCCGATTCAAGAATATCTTGAGCCCAAAGCGTTGCTTTTATTCGGTCAGTTACTTCCAATCCTTGGTCTTTTCTAATGTTTTGGATTCTGTTTATCACTTCTCTTGCCAATCCTTCTTTACGTAAGTCATCGTTCAAGCTAATGTCTAGTGCAACCGTATTTCCGTTCAATGTTGTAACTGCCCATCCCGGAATATCTTCGGTAGATATCTCTACATCCGAAAGTTCAATTTTTAATTTTTGTTCTCCGATTTGTAGTTCAACAAATCCATTATTTTCTATTTTCTGGATATCCGAGCTTTGGAATTGTAGTATAGCTCCCGAAATAGATTTCATATCCTTCCCGTATTTAGGGCCTAAGGTTTTGAAGTTAGGCTTGATTTTCTTAACCAATACGCCAGAATCAGCATCCATGAAATCCAATTCTTTTACGTTTACCTCCGCTAAAACTAAAGCAGAAATAGCATCTACATTTGCTCTAAACTCTGGATTTAAAACAGGAACCATCATTTTTTGTAGTGGCTGCCTAACCCTTAAGTTTTCTTTTTTACGTAAAGAGAAAACCATAGATGTTAGATCTTGAGCTAGGCTCATTCGTTCTTCTAGTTCTTTGTTAATCATTTCCTTGTTTACATCAGGAAAATCACAAAGGTGAACTGACTCTACTGCGTATTTATTGCACACAGAGTTTAAATCATTAAACAATTGATCCATAAAAAACGGAGCAATAGGTGAGCCTATAATGGATATGGTGTTTAAACAATTATATAAGGTTTGATAAGCAGAAATTTTATCTGCTTGATACTCCCCTTTCCAGAAACGCCTTCTACATAGTCTAACATACCAATTACTCAAGTTGTTGTTTACAAACAGTTGTATTGCTCTAGCAGCCTTGGTAGGCTCGTATTGTTCGTAGCAATGGTTTGTCTCTTCAACTAGTGTATTTAATTCTGAAAGTATCCATCTGTCTATTTCAGGCCTTTCTTCTAATACAATATCATCCTCTTTATATGCGAATCCGTCAATATTAGCGTACAAAGCAAAGAAAGCGTATGTGTTGTATAGTGTTCCGAAAAACTTTCTTTTCACCTCATCTAGACCTTCAAGGTCAAACTTTAGATTGTCCCATGGTTGAGCGTTGCTAATCATGTACCATCTTGTAGCATCGGCACCATATTTAGAAAGTGTTTCGAAAGGATCTGCAGCATTGCCCAGTCTTTTAGACATTTTATTGCCCTGCTTATCTAGCACAAGGCCGTTAGAAACTACATTTTTAAAAGCTACTTTTTCGAATAAAATAGAAGAAATAGCATGAAGGGTAAAGAACCATCCTCTTGTTTGATCAACGCCTTCAGCAATAAAATCGGCTGGGAATGAAGTTTCGAAAACTTCTTTATTTTCAAATGGATAATGAAGCTGAGCATAAGGCATTGAGCCTGAATCGAACCAAACATCAATTAAATCGAGTTCTCTTTTCATAGGCTCCCCATTGCTTGAGCAAAGGATAATACTATCTACGTAAGGACGGTGTAGGTCGAAAGATTCGTAATTCTCTTTAGACATATTCCCAACTTCAAACTTCGCTAAAGGATTGTTATCCATAAAACCAGCCTTAACTGATTTTTCTATTTCCATTTTTAACTCTTCCACAGAGCCTATGCAAATCTGTTCTCCCTCTTCTCCTTCTGTTTTCCAGATAGGCAAAGGAATTCCCCAAAATCGAGAACGAGAAAGATTCCAGTCTACTAAATTTTCTAGCCAATTTCCAAAACGACCTTCTCCTGTAGAAGCAGGTTTCCAGTTTATGGTTTTATTGAGCTCTACCATTTTTTGTTTGGCAGCTGTTGTTTTTACAAACCAACTTTCTAGCGGGTAATATAAAATTGGTTTATCTGTTCTCCAACAATGTGGATAGGAGTGTTCGTATTTTTCTGCTTTAAAGCATTTATTTTCTTCCTTGAGCTTAATTACTATTTGTATGTCTGCTGATTTTTCGGGCATGTCTTCATCCGAATAAAATTCGTTCTTGACATACATGCCTGCAAAGTCGCTAACCTCTTCTACAAATCTTCCTTGGGTATCAACTAAGGTAAGAGAGCCAATTCCATTTTGTTTAGCAACTAAACTATCGTCCGCTCCAAAACTTGGGGCTAAATGAACAATTCCTGTTCCGTCTTCGGTGGTAACAAAATCGCCAAGTAGAACCTTGAAAGCATCACCATCTTCAGGCTGAGCATATGGCAAAAGCTGGTGATATTTTAATCCTTCTAGCTTTGCACCTTCAATTTCCTGAGTAATTTGGAAAGGAATAGCTTTGTCTCCTGGCTTGTAATCTTCAAGATTTAATTCTTTGTTTTTATCAAGGAAATACTTGTTAAATAACGGCTTTGCAACTACCACAGAAATGGCTTGGTGGGTATATTGATTAAACGTATTTACTACCAAGTAACTTATTTTTTTACCAACTGCCAATGCAGTATTAGAAGGCAAAGTCCATGGAGTAGTTGTCCATGCTAAAAAGTAAAGATCAGCATGTGTATTTTCAAATAAGAAAGAAGAATTTTCATCTTTTACGGCTTGAAATTGTGCTATTGCAGAAAGGTCTTTTACGTCTTTATAACAGCCTGGCTGATTCAGTTCGTGAGAACTTAATCCCGTACCCGCTTTAGGAGAATAAGGCTGAATGGTATGGCCTTTATAAAGCATATCTTTTTTGTTCATCTGGCTCAATAGCCACCAAACACTCTCAATATATTTGTTGTCGTAGGTAAGATATGGGTCGCTCATGTCTACCCAGTAGCCCATTTTATTGGTTAGATCTTCCCATACGTTTTTAAATTTCATGACATTTTCGCGACACTTCAGATTGTAATCTTCAATAGAAATGTTTTTGCCTATGTCTTCTTTTGTTATTCCGAGTTCTTTTTCAACCCCAAGCTCTACAGGAAGTCCGTGAGTATCCCAACCTGCTTTTCTGTTTACTTTAAACCCTTGTAGCGTTTTGTATCTACAAAAAATATCTTTTATAGTGCGACCCATTACGTGATGAATGCCTGGTAAACCATTAGCCGAAGGTGGTCCCTCATAAAAAGTAAAGGATGGGTTTCCCTCTCTAGTATCTACACTTTTTTCGAAGGTAGAATTTTTGGTCCATTTATCTAAAATTTCTTCATTTATTTTAGCTAAATCTAGTTGACTATATTCTTTATATTTATTCATTAGTCTATGGTTGCAATTACCTTTAATTCGATAGCAATTGGTGTCGGTAAACAGTTAATTTCTAAAGTTGTTCTGCATGGTTGATTGTCTGCAAAATACTCCGCATATATTTTGTTGTATGTCTTAAAATCGTCTTTCATATTAGTAAGGAAAACAGTAACATCAATTACTTTATCCCAAGAAGACCCAGATTCTTCTACTATTGTTCTAACATTGTTAAAGACAGATCGGCATTGAGTAGCAATATCATAAGACTCTATGTCTCCATTTTCATCTAGCTCTACACCCGGAATTTTTTTAGTACCCCTTTCTCTAGGGCCTACACCTGATAAAAACAAAAGATTTCCATGTTGTCTTGCATGAGGATACGATCCTACTGGTTCTGGGGCCTTATTTGATTCAAATTTTTTGCTGCTCATTTATCACTAATTTTTAAAAGTCAAATGTAATAATCGCTTGTCATAAACACAATCTAATTTTATTAATAGAATCAAAAACGAATTTGCGCTTATTTATGATTAAGCGGCGATTAAAAATAATAAATACTTAAATTTGTTCCCTTCTAAATTCGATGGTGTTGCAACAAAAAACTCTTTATTACAAAAAATACATAAAAAAAGGATGTGATCAATGGGTTACCTTTGTACACGGTGCTGGCGGAAGCAGTGCTGTTTGGCATAAGCAACTAAAATATTTTAAAGAACACTTTAACCTGCTTTTTGTTGACCTGAGAGGACACGGAAAATCGAATGATTTATTGCTACCTTCTAACTATAATTTAAATATTGCAACCCAAGAAATTGTAGACGTTTTAAATCAACTAAAAATTAAGTCATCTTTTTTTGTCGGAGTTTCTTTGGGAACAATATTGGCGGCTAAAATTGCTAAAGATTTTCCCGAAAAAGTAAAAAAGATGGTATTGTGTGGAGCTATTACAAAGCTTACTTTCAGAACTAATTTTTTATTACAAACGGCAGCATTTATTAAAGGGTTTACCCCTCCAATTTTATTGTACCAATTGTTCGCCTACATCATAATGCCTAAAACAAACCATAAAGAATCTCGTTTGCTTTTTATAGCTGAAGCACGTAAGATTAAATACTCAGTATTTAAAAAATGGTTGAGTCTTTTGCCAGAACTTAAAAAGGCAATCAATGATTTTTCTGAATTAAAAATTTCTAAGCCAACACTATTTATCAGCGGAGAACAGGATTATTTGTTTGTAAATCACATAAAATCTTTTGTAGATACAAGAGCTAACTGTGATCTATTTAAAATTCCAAATTCTGGACATGTTGCTAATAATGATTCCCCTAAAATTTTTAATAAAGTCTCAATAAATTTTTTAATCGAGTAGTTTTTGTAAAACTTCTGATTCTTGAACTCCTGTTGCGCTCCAGCTTTCTTTTTGATTTTTATAGACGAAAAAAGTAGGGATGCTTTTTACTTGGAACTGCTTTGCTAAAGCATCGTTTTTATCCATGTCAATTTTTATAAAGGCCACTTCCGGATTAGCTTCTTTCAGTTTCGCAATTACCGGATCCATTTTTCGACAAGGAGCACACCATTTCGTTTGAAAAGAAATAAATGTAGTTTGATTTTGAGCAATAATATTATTTAAACTGTCTTGGCTTACTTCCAAATTCGTATTGCCATTATTTATATCCGCTGGAGTTAATTCAAATCCATTTTCTTTCCAGGCTCTTATTCCTCCTTCTACATTGTAGACTTTAAATTGTCCCATTTGAGCCAATAACTTAGCTGCTTTTTTGCTTCTTCCTCCGCTTTGGCAATAGACAAAAACTTCTTTTTCTTTCTGAATTAAAGACAGAGAATTTTCAAAACTAGAGCTATAAAAATCCAAGGAACTAGCACCCTCAATTTGTCCTTGACTTATTTCTTCTTCGGTTCTGACATCTAAAATAATAGCATTTTCGGTTTTAGAGTTTTTAAATTCTAAAACACTAATATTTTGTGTCTCTTGTTTTTTCTGACTACAAGAAATTATAGATATGCTTGCAAATAATAGAATTAAAATATTTTTCATTTGAACAGATAGTTAGAAGTGTAAAGGTGCAATTTTTTAACGACCACGTCTAATGAATTCTATTTTCGCGCTAAATATTTTGGACATTTGTTTGCCCTGTAGCTTTGCTTTTTCAGCAATTTCTCCCTCAAACGAAGAGTCGAGAGTTTCATAAAACAAGCTTAACCATCTTTTAAAATGAATCTCGCTTATGCCAAGGTTAGCGTGTGCTAAAAATGGATTTCCACTGTAGGTATATTCTTCAAGTAGAATAGATTGCCAAAATCGATACATTTTTTCTAAATGCTCCGGCCATTTGTCGACTATAATTTTATTAAAAATTGGAGAAAGTAATTCGTCTTTTCTAACACTATCATAAAAGCCATTGACTAGTAACTTAATGTCTTCTAAGTTTTCTATTTCTTTTTTCATACACCTAAATTAACCACAACAATTATTAATATGTTCGCTAGCACTCCAACATAAAATATGCCTAAGCACCACTTGGCCGGACTTTGGGTTATAAGAGCGCTATTTGTAGCCATTGTTAATATAGAACATATTGATAATAGGATTAGATTTTGTGGTTTTAGACTGCACATTGCAGCGATGGAGCCTAAGCAGCTTTGAAATACTATCATAACAGACATTGCTCCAAATCGGTATTGCTCAAATAAAATTAATTGCTCTTGATACGCCATTATTAGGCTAGAATTTGATGTTCGTTTTTTCATGATTTAAATTTAAGAATATGGTTGTATAAACAAGGACTAAATCCTTATTGTTGATCTAGGAAAGAAGTGATTTTGAAAATCAAAACGGAGGACGTATTATACATGTAAATTTCATAAAAGAATAGCTTTAAGGAAACATTCTAATTACTCAAATTTAACGAATTTTTTGATTCAATAATGTTAATTGGCTAATTTTTGATCTCTAAATTGTTTTTGACAAGGGATTTTCCAAAACGAATTGTCTTTAATAATATCGAGAAAAAGTTGATCACTTTTACCTTCTCCAAAAGCTAAAGGGGATTCGAAATTATTTAAATTTTGACTCTGTTTTATAGCGTTTGCAATTTCATTTATCCCAAAATTACAATTAATAATACTCTCGCTTTTATTTCTATTTTTCTGACGATTACCTAAATCGATACTTGGTTTTTGATAATATGGAGCTTCTCGAACTCCGGCACTACTATTACCAATAATAAACTGACAGTTTTTGAGAAAAGTTAAAAAATATTCGAATCTTAAGGATGGAAATATTCGAAACCTTTTATTATTTTCTAATCTAGAAAAGGCTTTGATTATGGTGCTAGATCCCATGTCATTGTTAGGGTAAATAACTACATAGTTGTTTTCATCCTCTAATACCGCATCTATTAGATCGTTAATTTGCTTTTCTATCAATTCCTGCTCTGTTGTTACTGGGTGAAACATTAGAAGAGCGTATTTTTCAAATGGAATTTCGTATCGGCTTTTTGCTTTTTCAATGCTTGGCAATTTGCTAGAAAACATGATGTCAATATCTGGTGAGCCTATTTCAAAAATATGGGAATCAATTTCACCCATTTGTATTAGCCTATTCTTAGCAACTTGATTACACACAAAATGAATATGACTCATTTTACTGACCGAATGTCTAATTAATTCATCGATTGTTCCCGACACTTCGCCCCCTTCAATATGGCCAACTAAAATGTTGTTTAAAGAACCAACTATGGCCCCAGCTAAGGCCTCCACTCTATCTCCATGAACAACTATAAGATCTGGCTTGTTTTGTTTCACATGAGCCGACAATCCTTCTATGGTTTTTGAGAGAGTTAGGTCCATACTAGTCTCTGCGGTGTGGTTTTCGAAAGTATAAATATTTTTAAAACCTGATTTTTCAATTTCGTTGACGGTATAGCCATACTCTTTTTGGAGGTGCATTCCTGTCACAAAAATACTCACATCAAATAATGATGATTGTTGACTTACGCTTATCAATGACTTTAGTTTGCTAAAATCAGCCCTAGTTCCACTTAAAAAAAGAATTTTTTTATTTTCCATTATTCAAAATCAGACCAATCAAGTTGCTCGTCGTGTTTTATATCTCGCTTTGCTTTTTTGCCTAAAATAGCATTAAAATGTTCTGCTAAAATTGGCCCCGTTCCAGGTCTTTTCACCCAAATATTTTCCTTTGTTAGAGTTTGTCCTTTTTCAATTTTTTGAATGGAACAAAGAGTTGCAAAGGCAAAGTCAATAGTTACTTGTTCTTCTTTGGCAGGTTCTTTTTTTCCTCCACTTTGCTGCCACATTATATTAGAGCCTTCTATTAATTCTTTGCAAGCCTGTTCGTCCATTGAGCAAACAATGTCAGGCCCTTTTCTACTCATGTGATCGGTAAAATGCCTTTCTAATATAGAGGCTCCTAACGCTACTGCTCCAAAACAAGCATGATTAGAAATAGTATGATCAGATAAGCCGAAAACAGTGTCTGGAAAGGCATTTGCTAGTTCTTGCATTGCTCCAAGCCTAACTAAATGATTTGGAGTAGGATAGAGGTTTGTAGTGTGCAATAATGCTAATGGCACTTTATGGGCTTTAAAAATCTGAACAGCTTTAGAAACGCTTTCAATAGTATTCATTCCAGTACTTAAAATGACTGGCTTTTGAAAGGAGGCTATATGTTCTAGTAGCGGATAATTATTACATTCACCAGATCCAATTTTATATGCAGGAACATCCCATTTTTGTAAACGATTAGCTGCAGCTCTAGAAAAAGGTGTGCTAATAAAAATCAACCCTTTTTTCTCAACATAATTTTTAAGCTCTAACTCATCTTGTTCGTTTAGAGAGCAGTTGTCCATTATTTCATAAATCGAAATGTCTGCATTTCCGGGAACAACTTTTTTTGCTGCACCACTCATTTCATCTTCAACAATATGAGTCTGGTGTTTTATTACTTCCACTCCAGCTCTTTGAGCGGCATCGACCATTTCTTTGGCTATTTGCAAGTCTCCGTTATGGTTGATTCCTATTTCTGCAATCACTAGAGGAGGATGTTCGCCACCAATTTTTCTTCCTGCTATTTCAATACTATTCATCGCTATAATTTTTTGAGATAAATTGAGCCCACTTTAAGTCTATTTCATCGTCTATATCAACGGTGGAAAAAGCATGCTTAACAATACAAGCGGATGGATTTTCTGTCATTAATTCCCCTTCACTAATAGACTTTAAAGGGATGATATACATCAATCCGTTTTCGTAAAATAAAGGTTCTAAATCTTGATTTCTTTGTCCGAAAGAATAAGACGTTGGCTGATAGGCCTTGTTATTTATTGTTCCTAATTTATGTTTGTTTTCACCTACTGTAATTACCGATTGATTTGGATTTTTAGATAATAAGTCAAGACATTCTTTAAATAAGTTTTTGGGACGAAGCGGATTAGTAGGCTGTAACAAAACAATAAATTTATATTTATTATTAGCTCTCTTAACTACATCTTTTAGCACTTCTAATGTAGAGCTTTCATCTTGAGCTAAATGCTCTTCTCTCCACATTATTTCTACACCATATTTCTGTGCAATAGGAGCGATTAACTTATCGTTTGTATTTATTATGATATCAGCGCCTATACGCTCTTTAGCATACTCGATTGAATGAGTAATAAGTGGCTTATTATTAAACAAGGCTCTATTCTTATTTTTAATTCTTTTAGAACCTGCTCTAGCAGGAATGACGACTAAAAATTCTTCTATATTCATCTCCTTACAAATCTATGTATTTATTTATAAAAAACCCTGGAATTAAAAAAGTTGTATAAGCGTCAAAAAACGCAAAAAAAGAGAGTAAAACGACCAAAAACAGTGTTTTTATTTTGTTTTTTGACTGATTTGTAAGAAAACTAAGATTTAAACGGATTTCTTTGAATCCACTTTATTGGCTTAATAAACGATAAGAAAGGCCTCAGAAAAAATCTTAGAATAGGATTTTTCAGATATATGTAAATAAATGATCTTTTAGGTACGGCTCCAAAATTACTTTTAAATTCTCCTGCCGTACGACCAAAAACAATAGTTTCTACTCCTTTTTCTATACCATTGCTAATAGTATTGTACAGGATTCTGTCATACACACTATGCGCTCGGCTATAGTTATAATCTAAGCCTATAAAATAAGAGTAAAGCTTGTTGTTGGTAATCCATTCTGAGCTAAAAGCAATAAGTTCATTTTCTAAATAACAACCATATATTATCGATTTTGGGTTATCTATTTTTTGAAAATCAGAATAACTATTTACATTGAAAGGAACGCTATAAAAAGTAGAAGACTCTCTTACGTTGTTAAACAAGTTTTGCATTTTTTCATTGTTATTTTTCAAATCTTCTTGATTAAGAATTTTAAATCTCAATTTTTCACTTTTTGCAAATACGCTCTTTATTCGTTTTCTATATTTTTTGCTTAAATCTTTACTATAGTCTTCCAAATTTTGCCAGTGGGAGCGAACGTCTATTGACATATCTTCTTCTACTTCTAGCGCAATTAGATTTGGAAATTTTTCTTCAGGAGATTTTATCCCAACAGTTTCAAAAAAATGATCAGGAAATATAAATTTACTGACACATTCTTCGCTTGAGAATTTTTTAATAAGTTTTTTCAGAAATAAGTCTTGATTTTTGATGCTCCCTTGTAAAGAAACACTTGGCTCATTAGTTAAGAAATTGTTTCCTAAACCAATTATCTTAAAATTAAACATGCCTAAAAAAAAAGAATTAATTCTTTTTCGAATATTGTTTTTCTTTTGATAGCCTTTAATCTGTCTTCCTCCAATTTTAAATTGCTGAGCATAAATAAATCCTTCGCTTGACTCATCTTCAAAACTTAAAAAATAGTGTTTGATATTTTCTTTGTGATGTTTTTGAAAAGCGGACAAAAATGCAGAGCCTATAAATGGATTTTTAGCTAATATATTTTCATTTATTCTTGCTAAAGATTCAAAAGAAGAGTGGGTATTGAATTTCAAAATTTATGTTAGATTATCTATTTCCTACAAATTTAAATAATTAAAAGTCACTTCTTGTTTTTATTTTATTATTACTCTAAGGTGCCTATCACCATTTAAACTAACTAGCTTTATCATTTAAAATCCAGGAGTTATATTCTTTCGATTAATATTAACTTTTTCTTGATTCTTATCAATGGAGTATCTTGTTATATTCTTACCTTCTATGTTATATAGCAAGGCAGAATTAAATGTATGATTTGGCTCTAAATATATTATGCTCTTGTCTTCGATTGGATTTGGAAAAACATAAGTGTTAGAATATAACTCTTCTATACTTGTGCTTTCAGTAACTCTTATTCTAGTACAAATAGTGTCTTTTAAGCAGCCATCTTTGTTAGTTCGCTTAAGCATAATTGAGGTGCGCCTAATGTATTCCAGTCAATCACTACCTGAGTGCTGTTTTCTCTACTAAGAATAGTTCCACCCTCATTTAAAATCCATTGGTAAAGCGAGTTTTCATAATAAGGAACGCTATAAGTTGTCTGGCTAAATAGATTGACAACTGTCAAGCCTGTAATTGTTGAGTTTTCAACTTCTTGAATCGTTAATTTAAGTACATATATGCTATCGCAAAGACATGTTTTTTCATGAAGTAGGCTTTAAGTAATATGTTTTTTGCCTACAATTGCAACAATTTTATAGCTTAATTACTAAAGCTTCCTTAATCTGTGTTGAGTAGCAAGGGGAGAGACGCTCTTGTTTTAGGCGCCATTTTCTTTGATGTCCTTGTACTGCTAGCCGCACTTTGTCTTTGCCCATCTTGTTATTAATTAGATCGAGCGAACTCATTATTTTTTGATGTTTTTTTCTGTCTAAATTGTCGAACAAACTAAGCTGTTGTTGTGATTGAGGAACAATATCGCTTACTACAACTCCTGCTTTTTTATACACATATCCGTCTCTGTAGACTTTTTCCAAGGCCTGTAAAGCTAGTCGTACAATTTCTATACTGTCATTTGTTGGAGTGTCCATCTTTATACTGGTTAGTCCTTTGTACTGTTTGGCGTTTGGGTTAAAAGGATTGGTAGTAATAAAGATGCTAATTCTTGTAGCACAACTTTTTTGTTGTCGTAGCTTATAGGCGCAATCGCTAGCAAAACTGCTAACGGACTCTTTTAATTCTTCTAGTTTGTTAACTTTCTTTCCGAAAGAACGAGAAGTACAAATGTTTTTTTTCTGTTTAGCATTTTCTTCTAATCCAAAGCAAGGCGTTCCTCTAAGTTCTTTGACCATTCTTAAGCCGATTACCGATAAATGTCTTTTTATCCAGCTATTGTCGGCATTACATAAATCATAAGCGGTATTGATTCCTACATTTTTTAAAAAGGAAGCATGTTTTCGGCCTACTCCCCACAGATCTTCTACTGGTAACCATTTTAAGGCACGCTCTATTAGCTTTTTGTCGTTAAGTAAAAAGACACCTGTTTTTGTGTGTTTTTTAGCAATTAAACCCGCCACCTTACATAGCGTTTTGGTTGGGGCTATCCCGATAGAAATAGGTATTCCGGTGTGTTGTAAAACCTTCTTTCGTAAGGCAATGGCTTTTTCTTCAGGACTTGCTTCCCCACTAAAGTCCATAAACGACTCGTCAATAGAGTACACTTCCATTCGTTTTACTTCCTCTCTCATGGTACTCATTACCCTTTTGGACATATCTCCATACAAGGCGAAATTGGAAGAAAAAACCTGTATGTTTTTACTTTTTATAATGTCTTTTAGCCTAAAAGCAGGTTCTCCCATTTTAATACCCAATGCTTTTGCTTCATTGCTACGAGCAATAACACAACCGTCGTTATTAGAAAGCACAACCACAGGCTTATTTTGTAAATGGGGTTGAAAAACTCTTTCGCAAGAAGCATAAAAATTATTGCAATCAGCGAGAGCTAGCATTTGCTTTATGGATTATAAAAGTAACTACACCCCAAACTTGAAAGTTCATTTCGGATGTAATTTTCATTGGTTTATAGTTTTCGTTGGCAGGCATAAGATATAGCGCGTCATCGCTTTTCTTGATGTGTTTCACAGTAAATTCTCCGTCAATAACAGCCAATACGATATCGTTGTTTTTAGGAGTCAGAGCTCTGTCAATTACCATTACATCTGTACTTTGTATTCCGGCGTCAATCATCGAATCTCCAATCGCTTTTACGCAAAAGGTGGCAGACGGATGCTGCACTAAATAATCGTGTAGATTAAGATCCATGTCTAAATAATCATCCGCAGGGGAAGGAAAACCAGCAGGAACAGAGTCGCCATAAAGTGGAACTCCATCTAAGGATGCTTCTTCTACCGAATAAAAGACAAGGTCTTTGTTAGTATTCAAAAATTTAAATTTCATTGTAAGGTTAAGTTTCACCGATAAAATTATGAAACAAAAGCGAGATAAAGGCCAATGATTGGATCAAAATTTTATAACGTAAATTTGTACCCATTAATAACAAGACTGTGAAGAGTAGAGACGAGCAAATATTAGCACTAAGACCGATTATTGAAACCATAGACGCAAGCTTAGATACCAAAGAAAAGGAGTCTTTTCAAAACCAGACGTTGCGACCTATTTTAAAGCAACAAAACGCCTTGTTTTTAACATTGTTTGTTAATCATATTCAGACATTTAAAATACTCTTTGCTCAAATGAATGAAGAGCAAAAAAACCAATGTATTGCAAATACACTAGCTCAAAACCAACCTTTTAAGAATACGATGATTGGAATAGTAGTAGGCTGGTTTACGGAAGAAGAAAGCAATATATATTGCCAAAACCGAACGGCTTTTAATAAAAGGATAGTTCAAATGCTAATTCAAAGATTGCAAGACCAACGATCTGTTATTTAAATAACAGACTCTCCGTTTAAGTTAGTGGTAAGCGTTTCCGACATAAAATCTACAAAAGGCCTAACAGCTATAATAGCTTGATTAACGTTTTCTTCAAAAGCAGAATTCATCACTTCGTTGTCGCTAAAGGAGATGGTAAATATCAATTGTTTTTTACGCAACAAATCGATGTCTGGATGGGTTTTATCAAATCCTTTAGGACAAGTTTTAAGCTCTTCTCCTTTTAAGTCTCCCCACATATCTTTAAAAGAGGGAGTGTCGATAATTTCTCTAAAAGTGGAAGCTGAAACCTCTAATTCTTTACGTATTCGAAACAAGTCGCTAGCGTTAGAATTCCAAAAGCCACATGCTAAAAAAGAATCTCCCGGACTGATATGTAAATAATAACCTCCTCTTAAGGCTGGTTTAGTACGACTGAATCCGATTCCAAAATGTGTTTTATAAGGCGTTTTGTTTTTGGAGAAACGCACATCTCTATAAATTCGAAAGACTTTTGTGTTTTCTATAGAATCGTGATGTTCTATTAATTCCGATAGAGACAAAGCGAACGATTTAACTCCAGCTTGAACCCCTATAAACTGCTCTTTGTTTTCTTGAAACCACTCTCTATGATTGTTTTTTTCAAGTTGTTGTAAAAAGGAGAATACTTTTTTGGAAATAATAGGTGGAGCCATGATAAAACGATTGCTAAATATCAAAAAAACAGTAGCTCCAAAGTTAATATAATAAAGACAAAAAGATGTAAATTTGCACCATGAAAATTAACCTAACAATTGTATTACTTTTTCTTTCGTCTTTTGTTTTTTCACAACCACCCGGAGTTAACTTTGGAGGTCGTGGAGCAAATGCATCTCAGCACAACGGAAAAATATCTGGTAAACTTGTAGATGCCAAAACAGGAGAATCTCTTTCTTATGCTAATGTTCGACTTTTCAGCAGTAACGACATCTTGTTGGAGGGAACCATTACCGATGAAGATGGCGCATTCTCTTTCCAAGAGTTAGGCCTTGCGCCATATTATTTTTTGGTAAACTTTATCGGTTATCAAGAGACTAAAGTAGAAGTTGAGCTAAAGAAAAATAAAACATTTGTATACCTAAAAAAGGTAAAGGTAAGCCAGAGTGCGGTTTCCTTAAACGAGGTTTCGGTTATAGAAGACAAACCTATTTACGAGAGTAAAATGGAGAAAATTGTTTATAACGCAGAAAACGATCTTAACGAAAGCCTTGACGATGCTACCGATGTATTAAGAAAAACACCACTTTTATCAGTAGACCTTGACGGAAACGTAAGCTTAAGAGGATCTTCTAATGTGAAGTTTTTAGTAAACGGAAAAGAGTCTACCTTCTTTTCTAGCTCTGCAGCAGACGCATTACAAATGATACCTGCTGATCAAGTAAAAAGCGTGGAGGTGATTACTAGTCCGACAGCTAAATATGAAGGAGAAGGTAGCTCAGGAATAATCAATATTATTACTAAGCAAAAAAATATTAATGGGTTTAAAAGTTCTATTAGAGGGTCTGTAGGGACAAGAGTTAATCGCCAGTCGGCAGACATTAATTATGGCTCCAATAAATTTGGATTTTCTGCTAGAGCATCGGCAAGGTACGGATGGCCACTTTCTGGTCAGCAAACAACCTATACCAAGAATCTTAATTCTATTACGACCAATTTTCAGAATGCTCAAACCATTGGTCAATGGATTGGTTTTGGAGGTTCTTCCGAAATTTATTATGATTTTAATCCTTACAACAGTATTGTTTCTAGCTTTAATTTAAGAGGAAACAGACAAACCAATGAAGAATGGGCCAACGACAGTCTGTACAACTCTATTTTAGACCAAGATTTTCTTGATGTGTCTGCCTTTGTGGTGCAGGATACTACCAGATATACCAACACCAAAAACTTAAGGTATGGTTATGAATGGACTACCGACTACGTTAAAAAGTTTGCAGACCACGAAGATAGAGAGTTGAGATTTGCTTTTCAATTAGGAAACGATTTTACAGATCAAGACAATAATATTTATCAATACCAATCGGGCGTTCAGACTGATAGCACCATTAACAAAAACGATGGTAATCCTTTGTCGTACACTTTTCAAATTGACTATACTCACCCAATAGAAGACAAGCACACCATTGAGCTTGGAGCAAAATATGTGAATAGAAATTTAGTGAATCAATATTCTAATTTTCAGAATGGGAGATTCACTATTCCTTACGAGCAGTTTAGCTATCAGCAAGATATAGCAGCACTTTATATATCTACAAAATGGGAGCTAACTAAAGACATTGGCCTTGTTGTTGGTTTAAGAGCAGAAGACACAAAAATAAACGGACTTTGGAATAATCAGACTAATGGAGAGTGGCTTCAAAGCGATACCTTAACTCCTTTTAATAATGGTTATTTCACTCTACTACCAAATTTCATTATCTCTAAAAAAATAGATATGATGAAGTCTTTGAAAGCTAGCTATAGCAAAAGAATATCGAGGCCAGGTATGCGATATCTGAATACCAATAGCCTGAACGTGGACGAATTTAATATATCTATAGGAAATCCATATTTGAATCCAGCTCTTACTCACCAAGTAGAAGTTGGGTATAATAGTTTTGCCAGAAAATATAAAGGGAGTTACTATCTATTTGCAAAAAAATCGATTGACCTTGTAGAATCGTTTGTAGAGCTAAACGGACTTGTAAGGGAAACTTCTTACGAAAACTTAGGAACCAACAACTCTATCGGTTTTAATTATTATGGATCTATTAATTTTGGAGACTTAAGTTTAAGGGGTGGATTTAATTTATTTACTTACGAAACTACTAGCGAAGACATTGGTCGAGTATTGTACAACTGGAACATGGGCGGAAACTATGATTTAGGAAAAGGATACAAAGTCGAAACCTATGGTTTTTTCCGCTCTCCCAACCAAACATCACAAGGAATTAATCCAGGGTTTTCTCTGTTTAACTTAGGCTTTAAGAAAGAATTCAACAATAAAAAAGGTTCTATAGGATTACGCTTTACAGAGCCGTTTAGAAAATACAAACCATTCGTTACTGAATTAGAAGGAGACGGGTTCAATTACTACAGCCAAAGAGATGTAATGTTCCGTTCTATAGGGATAAGTTTTAAATACACTTTTGGAGAGCTAAAATTCAACTCTATTAAAGAAAACACCAACATTAAAAACGATGACCTTATGCAAGGTGGAGGTGACGAGTTTTAATTCTTTTTAACACATAACATAAAAAAACCCTCATACAATCTATGAGGGTTTTTTGTTTATTTTTATAGCATGACTAAAGTAATAATAGAATGTTGTGCTAACTCTGTTCAGTCCGCTATTAACGGACAGGCTGGAGGAGCTGAAAGAGTAGAATTGTGTGCTAACCTAGAACTAGGGGGAACCACTCCGTCTGCAGCCTCTATATGCATGGCAAGAGAGGTTTTGGAGGTAGATTTGTTTGTGTTGATTCGTCCTAGGGCAGGTAACTTTTGTTATTCTGATTTAGAAATGGAAGAGATACTACAAGACATAGAGTTTTGCAAGCAAGTAGGCTGCGAAGGTGTCGTAATTGGCGCACTAACTGAAGATGGAAATATTGATTTAGAAAACACCAAACAAATGGTTGAAGCAGCAAGCCCTATGGAAGTTACTTTTCATAGAGCGTTTGACCAAGTCTCAGACACGACACAAGCGTTGCAACAAATTATTGATTGCGGATGCGCCAGAGTGCTAACTTCTGGAACAAAAGAGATCGTAAAAGACGGTTTAGAGGTTTTAAAAACATTGGCCGAAAAGGCTAAAGGCAAAATTACAATTATGCCTGGCGGAGGATTAGATTTAGTTTCGGCTCTTCAACTTTATGCTTTAGGAATAAGAGAATTTCATTTGTCTGGAACCAACAAAAAACACGATTTACCTAGATATACTCAAGTAGACGTAATCGAAAATTTCATTGAAAACTTTGAAGAATTATAGATTTCTTATAGGACTATTCTTTTTACTTTTTGTTGTTTTTATCATTAATGATAATTCAATAAAGCAAAGCGATAACCAACAAATAAACAATTGGGAATTCGGCTTTCAAGACCAATGGTTTCGCGCCAAGGCTCCAGGAGATATCGTTGCGGATTTATTATCAAACCAACTAATAAATGATCCTTATTTCGGCACTAACGAAGATTCCATTCAATGGATTTTTAATCGAGACTGGACCTACAAGAGCAACTTTCAGCTAGGATTATCTCAAAATCAGGAGCTAGTTTTTAATGGACTAGATACCTACGCACTCATCTATATAAACGATTCTCTTGTTTTAAAAACAGATAATATGTTCCGGAAGTGGATCGTTGACGTATCTTTTCTAAAAAGACAAAAAGACCATCAACTAAAAGTTGTTTTTAAAAATGTGTTTGATAAAGAGCGCCAAAAGACTAAACAACTAGGCTACGATCTACCTGGTGGAACCAGAGTACATACTAGAAAAGCAGGCTTTCATTATGGCTGGGATTGGGGGGCTAAAATTACTACCTCAGGAATCTGGAAGAAAGTTGAAATAAACGCATGGAACGACGCGATTATTCGTGAGTTTGAGGTTTTTCAAAAAGAACTTTCTGACAAGAGCGCTTCATTGGATGCAAACATAGAATTGCAAGTACAAACAGCCGCAGACTATTCTCTCGAATTAAACGATTCTATCTACACTTATTCTCTAACAAAAGGAGAGCACCACATAACAATTCCAATTTCTATCGACCAACCAAATAGATGGTGGCCTAACGGACACGGAAAACAACACTTATATTCTTTTTCACTTTCTTTGATAAAAGACAAAAAAATACTAGCAACAAAGCAAAAGAAAATAGGCTTAAGAGATGTAGAGTTGGTTAACGAAAAAGACTCTTTAGGAACTAGCTTTTATTTCAAAATAAATGGTAAACCTATTTTTATGAAGGGAGCTAATTATATCCCTCAAGACCACTTACAAAACCGAGTAAGTAAACAAGATTACCTTCACTTACTAAGTGACGCTAAGAACTCAAATATGAATATGCTTCGAGTTTGGGGAGGCGGAATTTATGAGCAAGATATATTCTATGATATTTGCGACTCTTTAGGTATTCTAATCTGGCAAGACTTTATGTTTGCCTGCGCTATGTACCCAAGCGATAGTTTATTTCTTGATAACGTAAAAAAAGAAGCCGTAGAAAATGTTAGAAGACTAAACCACCATCCTAGCATTGTTTTGTGGTGTGGTAATAATGAAAATAGCGAAGGCTGGCAGCGATGGGGTTGGCAAGATGCTTTTGACTCCTCTGAGAAACAAGAAATCGAAAAAGGCTATAAGCAGCTTTTTAACGACATCTTGCCAGATGTTGTTAGTCAATATGCCCAAATTCCTTATTGGGAAAGTTCTCCGAGCTTAGGAAGAGGAGACCCTCGCCACCAATTTGAAGGAGATGCACATTATTGGGGAGTTTGGCACGATGCAGAACCATTCGAAAATTTACTGCAAAAAGTTCCTCGATTTATGAGTGAGTTTGGTTTCCAATCCTTTCCCTCTATTGAAACTATTTCTACTTTTTGCGATACTTCCGACTTTGATTTAAATAGTCCTAGTATGTTATCCCATCAAAAACACCCTAGAGGAAACGCATTAATTTTAGAATATATGGAAAGGGAGTACCCTACTCCAAATAGCTTTGAAAAACTAGTTTATCTTTCTCAAATAGTTCAATCTCAAGGAATAAGAATGGGTTTAGAGGCCCATCGTTATAATCAACCATATTGTATGGGGACGCTTTATTGGCAATTCAATGATTGTTGGCCAGTAGCATCTTGGAGTAGTAGAGATTATTTTGGCAATTGGAAAGCATTAAACTATGCTGTTCAGCAAGTATTTCAGCCCTTAGCATTGTCCGTTGTATCTAAACCAAATGGGCTGTTTGATGTTTGGGCTGTTTCAGAGCAAGAAACACTATTTAAAGACAGCCTACTTATTGAGGTTTTTGATTTGGATGGAAACCTTGCTTTCCCAGCTCAACGTAAAGAGGTGTCCATTAGTCCAAATACAGCCACTCAGCTAATTAAAGATTTATCAGTTACATCAAAAAATTTGTTTGTGTTAGCTAGATTAAAAAATAGCGATATAAAATCTCATATCCAATTTAGCTCTAAGCCAAAAGATATGGAACTGATTTCTCCCAATATACAGTATGAGTGGCAGGGAAATAAATTAATATTACAATCGGACGCTCCCGCATTCCAAGTGTATTTACATGGCATCAAAGGACATTTTTCATCAAATTTTTTAACTTTAATGCCAGGAAAGAAAAAGACAATTTTTTTCGAAGGCGATTTAAATCAAAAAGACAAATTATTAATTTGGTCACTTTATAATATATATCAGGATGAGTAACAGAAGAAATTTTATTAAAGGTACCGCTCTTGGCGCATTAGGAGCCCTGCTTTTACCAAAGTTGTCGGACTTAAAATCCTCTAAAAAAAACCCAAGCTCTAGCCCTGGCTTACCAGTTGTTATTTCGACTTGGAACCACGGGCTACCAGCCAACGATGCAGCCATGGAAGTTTTAATGAATGGAGGGAAATCTATTGATGCGGTAGAAAAAGGAGCGATGGTTCCAGAAGCTGACCCAGAATCTATGTCTGTAGGCTATGGCGGATTACCAGATAGAGACGGACACCTTACACTAGACGCTTGTATTATGGACCATAACGGAAACTGTGGTGCAGTTTCTTATTTAGAACATATTAAGCACCCTATTTCGGTAGCGCGAAAGGTAATGGACGACACTCCTCACGTAATGCTTTCCGGAAAAGGAGCTTTAGATTTCGCCTTATCTAAAGGGTTTGAAAAAGAAGATTTGTTAACCGAATCGGCAAGACAAAAATGGCAAGAATGGAAAGTAGAATCTAAATACCAGCCAATTGTTAATGTCGAAAACCACGATACCATAGGCCTATTAGCTATTGATAAAAATGGAGATATTTCTGGAGCTTGCACCACTTCAGGCTTGTCTTGGAAAATGCACGGAAGAGTTGGAGATTCTCCAATAATTGGAGCAGGTATGTTTGTCGACAATGAGGTAGGCGGTTGTTGTGCTACTGGAATGGGAGAAGCGGTAATGAAAACCCTTGGTTCCTTCTTAGTTGTTGAGCTAATGAGGCAAGGCGCAAGCCCTCAGGAAGCGTGTGAACAAGCAATTGCGAGAATCACAAAAAATCAAAATTATAAAGACATGCAAATTGGCTACTTAGCAATAAACAAAAAAGGGGAGCATGGCGCCTATGCCGTTCACCCTTGGTTCAATTATGCACTACACCAAAATGGTAAAAACGAATTGATTGATTCTCCATCATTTTTAGGATAATGTTTAGACCTCTTTTATTTATTTTAGTTTGTATTCTAGGCGCTTGCTCTTCGGAGCCAAAGATGCAGGAAGTAAATATTATTCCTCAGCCTCAATCTTTAACATTGAGTCAAGGGAGCTTTGCTTTCAGTAAAAATACTACTTGGCAATCAGACTCTTTTTTTGTTAATGAACTAGATTATTTTAAATCTGTAGTTACTCTAAAAAATAATGGAAAATATAACCTAGTTATAGCCTCACTAGACACCACTTTAGAACAAGAAGAATATTATTTGGATATTCGATTAGACACCTTACAAATAACCGCATCTCATTCTAAAGGAGTAATGCACGCGATTCAGACTGTTCGTCAAATTAGTATGCTTCACCCTTCTTACGCACCTTGTTTACACATTAAAGATTACCCCATATTTGAGTGGAGGGGAATGCTTCTAGATTGCAGCCGACATTTTATGGATAAAGATTTTGTAAAACGCTACATTGATTTATTAGCACTCCATAAAATGAACGTATTCCATTGGCATATTACCGAAGACCAAGGGTGGAGAATAGCTATTGATAGTTTTCCTAAATTAACTGAGATAGGTGCTTGGAGAACTGAAAAAGATGGCTCGAAATACGGAGGGTTTTATAGCAAAAAAGATATTAAAGAAATAGTAGATTATGCCAGCCAAAGACATATTCTTGTTGTGCCAGAAATAGAATTACCAGGCCACTGTCAGGCTGCTTTATCGGCCTATCCTTACTTGTCTTGCACCGGCGACTCTATTCCAGTACAAACAGATTGGGGAGTTTTTAAGGACATTTATTGCGCAGGAAACGATTCTGTTTTTGCTTTTCTAGAAACAGTTTTAGACGAAGTAATAGAAATGTTTCCTTCCCCATACATCCATATTGGTGGCGATGAGGTTCCAACTTACAGATGGGAAAATTGTTCTAAATGCCAAGCCAGAATTCATGAAGAAAAACTAGAAGACGAACACCATCTACAAAGTTATTTTATTAACAGGACAGCAAATTACTTAAAACAGAAAAACAAGACTATTATTGGTTGGGACGAGGTGTCGGAAGGTGAGATTACTAAAGACGCTCATATTCAGGTGTGGAGAGGGACAGATTACGGATTGCTAGCTATCGAAAAAGGCCACTCTTTAATAATGTCTCCTACTTCTCATTGCTATTTTGATTACGATCTTGATGCTATCGATTTGGAAAAAGTGTATGATTTTGACCCTATACCATCGCTTGAATTTGAAAATAAAGTATTGGGAGCAGAGTGTAATATGTGGACAGAAAGAGCGCCACAAAATCTAATTGATTCTAAAGTTTTCCCTAGAATATTAGCCATGAGTGAAGTATTATGGCACTATGGAGAAAAAGATTATTCTAGCTTTTACCAGAGGGTTCAAAAACACTATTCTTTGCTCGATTTTTACGGAGTAGATTATGGTTTTGAGGGTGTTCCTATTTCTGCTAAAGTTACTTCTGAAAACGAAGGCTTTCAATTTCAATTAATTTCGTCAAGCCCAGGCGTGTCAATTAGCTATAGATTGGACAATCAAGATTGGCAAGATTATAGCCAATCTTTATTTGTGGACACCACTACAACTATAGAAGCTAAGGGATCAAAAAACAATAAAGATTACGGGAGCTTAAAAACAACCTTATTTAAAACAAAGTCTACTTTTAAAACAGTAAATTATGTGTTGCCTTTTCACGAAAACTATCCTGCAAAATCCTCTCTAACTTTAACAGACGGACAGATAGGCAGCCAGACTAAATTTAGGGATGGAAATTGGCAAGGTTTTTACGGAACCGATTTAGAGGTAATAATTGATTTGCAAAAAATAGATAGTCTGAGTCAGATTAGTATAGGATTTTTTCAGTATAATTTATCCTGGATATTGTTACCTAAAGAGGTGGTGCTATCGATTTCTAACGATGGCATTAACTTTAAAGAAGTCAATCGATTAAGTCACAATGTTTCTGATCAAAAAGAAGGAAAATTTAGACATAATATGACGTCTGCCTTCAATTATAACGCAAGGTATATTAAAGTTAAAGCAAGTAATTACGGGATTTTACCTGATTGGCACCCAGCAGCTGGCGCAACATCTTGGTTATTTGTAGATGAGATAATGATTCAATAAATTCGCAAGGATGAAAAAAGTAAGTGCAGGAATAGATATTGGCGGAACAAATACTGTATTCGGATGGGTAGAGTCTAACGGTGATTTTATTTGGAAAGGAAAAATAAGTACAACAGATTTTGAACAACCAGAAGAGTTTGTTAGCGAGGTTTCCCGTCAATTATTAGATAATTTAGGAAACAACGAAGCGGTTGGTGTAGGAATAGGAGCTCCTAACGGAAACTACTATAACGGAACTATTGAGTTTGCACCTAACTTAAAATGGAAAGGTGTTGTTCATTTAAAAGAGCTTTTTAATAAGCATTTTGATTTGCCAGTATTGGTTACAAACGATGCTAATGCTGCTGCTTTAGGAGAAATGATTTACGGAGGAGCAAAAGGAGTAAATAATTTCATTACCGTAACCCTAGGAACAGGCCTAGGAAGTGGTATTGTTAGTAACGGAAACTTAATTTATGGACATGATGCTTTTGCCGGAGAACTAGGCCATACTATCGTAGTTATGGATGGTAGAGAGTGTGGTTGTGGCAGAAAAGGGTGTTTAGAAACCTATGCTTCTGCAACAGGAATTAGCAAGACAGCCTTCGAAATGACTCAAAAAGATTGGGCTTCAGAACAGGTTGCCGAAGCTGCTAACAATGGCGAAGAGTGGGCCTTGCAAGCCTTTGATAAAACAGCAAAAATTTTAGGATTTGCCTTATCTAATGTGGTAGCAATTACCAGCCCTAGAATTATATTTTTATTTGGAGGATTGGCACAAGCTGGACCTTTGATTTTTGATTCGACCAGAAAATATATGGAAGAAAATCTTCTTGAAATTTATAAAAACAAAATCCAAATATTACCTTCTGCTTTAGAAGGCGTAGATGCTGCAATTCTGGGAGCAAGTGCATTAGTTTGGAAAGAAATATCGTGATGAAATTTAAATCTCTATTGTTTTTAGCGCTTTTAATTGGCGCTTGTCAGCCCGCTCAAAAATCTTTAGTAGAATGGGTCAATCCTTTTATAGGAACAGGCGGACACGGACACACCTACCCTGGGCCCAGCTCTCCTTTCGGAATGGTACAGTTAAGTCCTGATACTAGATTAGAAGGGTGGGATGGTTGTGGAGGTTATCATTATACGGACTCTTATATTTACGGCTTTTCTCACACCCATTTAAGTGGTACGGGTATTTCTGATTACGCAGACGTATTATTAATGCCCAAAAGTAGAGAGCTGATTTTTAACAACGGAGCCGACGGCCAACCTGGCTATAGATCTTCTTTTTCTCACGACAATGAAAATGCCCAAGCGGGTTATTACCAAGTTTTTTTAGAAGATGAAAATATAAATGTAGAACTTACCGCAACTCCTAGAGTAGGCTTTCATAAATACAATTACGAAAAAGGCGATAGTGCAAAATTAATCATAGATCTTCAGCATAGAGATAGAGTTTTAGACGCACAACTACAAGTTATAGATAGCCTAACTATTAGGGGCTATCGATATTCTTCGGAATGGGCCAACGACCAAAGGGTTCATTTTTATTTAAAACTTTCCCACCCTTTTCAAGAGCTAAGCTTCAATAACGATAGTCTTATTGCTGGCTTTGAATTTGGTATTCTCGATGAACCATTGCAAATAAAAGTAGCAATATCTCCTGTAGATATGCTTGGGGCTCAACAAAATATGGAAGCGGAAGTTCCTCACTGGGATTTCCAAAAAGCAAAACAGCAAGTACAAGCTAGTTGGGAAAAAGAGCTTTCTAAAATTACAGTGCAAGGGAGGTCCGATGATAACAAAACGATCTTTTATACTTCCTTGTATCATAGCATGCTCAACCCCAATCTTTATATAGATGTGGACGGAAGGTATAGAGGAATGGATTTAGAAATTCATAAAGATACTATTGATAAGCACTACACGATTTTTTCTCTTTGGGACACCTTTAGAGCAACACACCCCTTGTTTACTATTATCGACCAAAAAAGAACCAATTCGTTTATTAGAACTCTCCTTCGACAATACCAGCAAGGAGGAAAGCTGCCTATTTGGGAGCTAGCAGCTAACTATACTAATTGCATGATTGGATACCATTCCATTCCTGTTATTGTAGACGCATACGCTAAAGGCATAAGGGATTATGATACCGAGATGGCTTTAGAGGCTATGGTTTACAGTGCAACATTAGATAGCGAAGGCTTAGAGTACTATAAAGAAAAAGGGTTTATTGCTGCAAGTGATGAGCCAGAATCGGTTTCTAAAACGTTAGAATATGCTTATGACGATTGGTGCATCGCAATAATGGCCGACTCCTTGAATCAGTCTCAAACTGCTAAGCAATTTTACCAGAGAGCACAATACTATAAAAACCTATACGATCCTGAAACAGGATTTTTAAGAGCTAAAGTAAATAACAGGTGGTTTGGTCCTTTTCTTCCTGAAGAAGTAAATTTTAACTATACGGAAGCAAACGCTTGGCAATATTCTTTGTTTGTTCCTCAAGACATTGAAGGCCACATTGCTCTAATGGGTGGAAAAGAAAATTACAGCAATCACTTAGATCAAATGTTTAGTGCCAATAGTAGTACTAGCGGAAGAGAACAAGTAGATATTACAGGATTGATTGGTCAGTATGCTCACGGAAATGAGCCAAGTCACCATATGGCATACCTATATAATTACGTAAACGAGCCTTGGAAAACACAGGCTAGAGTGCGCCAAATAATGGAAGAGCAATACCAAAACGCTCCCGACGGATTATCTGGAAATGAGGATTGCGGACAAATGTCTTCTTGGTTTGTTTTGAGCGCAATGGGTTTTTATTCTGTAACACCAGGATTGGATTATTACACCATAGGAACACCTCTTTTCGATCAGCTAAGTTTAAATCTGGAAAATGGAAATACCTTTCAAATTATAGCTAACCATTTATCTCCAATAAATAAATATATTCAGTCGGCTACTTTAAACGGAAAAGCATTCGATCATACTTTTTTGATGCATCAGGATATTATGCAAGGAGGAGAGTTGGTTTTCGAAATGGGTTACAAAGAAAAAAAATGGGGACTAGATAGTCAGCCTCCATCTTCTATAAAAGACAATAATATTATTCCTGTTCCTTATTTTGAGGCAATTAGCGAAACCTTTACCGATAGTTTGTTAGTTGCTATAGCAAGTCCAGTTGATGGCATTATTCGCTATACTAGTGATGGAAGCGAACCAAATTCTTCAAGCCCTATTTACAATAGTCAAATAGTAGTAAATTCCGATATAGTAATTAAGTCCAAATTGTATGTCGGTGAGCAGGCTAGCACTACTATTTCTTCTCCATTCTTTAAAATTGATGGATCTAGAACCATTAGTATAGATAGCCAGTATGCAAATCAATATTCTGCTGCAGGAGATAAAACTTTAATTGATCATTTACGAGGATCAGGAAGTTACAGAACAGGAAGATGGCAAGGCTATAGAGAAGATGTAAAGGCTACTGTCGATTTAGGAAGTGAAAAGACTATATCCTTAGTTTCAATTGGATTTTTACAAGACATAAAATCATGGATATTCTATCCTAGTTCTGTTTGTTTTTCTATCTCATCGGATGGAGTTAATTTTAAAGAAGTGGCTGTTGTTAAAAACGATTTCCCCGACAATGAGTATGGTTCTTTTCATCAGGATTTTAGCGCTAAATTAAATGGAGTTAAGACAAAGTTTATTAGAGTTGAAGCGACTAATTACGGATTATGTCCTGATTGGCATTTAGGATCAGGCGGAAAAACATGGCTTTTTACTGATGAGATTATCATTGAGTAGCATTTTTAACACTTATTTCATTTTGTCATAACCATTTGTTTTTATTAATTGATGAAATTTGTTTCATTAAAAAGATGAAAAATGTATTGGAAAGACGAACTAGATGCTATTTATCAGAAGAACCAATTCGGAAATAACTTCTGCAATAAATTAATAGGCAATCAAGTAGAACTATTATTAAGAAACAACAAGCGAATTGTAGGTGCAGTAGTTGAGGTATTAGATACTGCTGATGGCATTCAAATTCAGTTTAAAGAATCAAGGACAGAAAATAAAGGTAATCCTATTTCTGTGTTTTCAAAAAGAGACATCAAGTATATTGACCCTTTTTTAAAATAATTAATAAAGAATTATTTTTTGGTAATAAACGTGGTTTTTCAAAACAACCTCAGCTAAGTACACTCCAGGTCCTAAGAAAGATAAATTGATCAATCTTCCCGATTCTAGATCAGCAGAATACACCAATTGTCCTGTAATTGTTTTAAAGTTTACTTCTTCAACTTCGGAATAATTTCCTTTCCACTCTATTGAAACAGCCCCACTACTTGGATTAGGAAATATAACAAACGGAAGTTTAAAGTATTCTTGTAGCTGTTGTTTGACCACAGACGGACGGATAGCAGCGAAAGACTCCAAACCTCCTACCGCTTCATTCCAATCGCTTATAGTTAAAGGGGCATTCCACCTTAAGCTATGTTCGCTAACCAAAGGAGCGTAAATATTTTTCATTTCCTCTATTTGGCGCAATAGGCTGGACGACGAAAAATCGGTGTTGATTAGCTGTTCGAATCGAAATCGAAAATCTTGTTTGAATTGTTCGTTTTTTAATAAATGATGCATTAAAAAGGTAGACCACTCAGGGAAATCTTTTTGGTAATTGTTGAGGTTTACAAAGTCACCTAATAAATTGTAATACTCATAATTAAAGCATTCGTCGCAGTCGTAAAAAAGCCATTCCCACTTGCCTTGTTTTTGTTTCTTCCAGAATTTAATATTGTTATTGGGCCAGTCCGTATTTGAGAAAAACAATTCGGCACAGTTGTAGTCTATAAAGTTGGAGATATTTATTTGTGAGCTAGCATAGTTGTAATTGGAGGGATCGCTCAAATCGTTTTGTAAAATAAATTCTTTAAGTGCTAAATAATCATTACTACTTCCTAACTCTACAATGGAATTAGATGATAGGAAGTCAATTTCGTCATCGTCAATGTTTCTATAATCAGACATATAATTTTCGTCTGTTCTTTCCGATAAGTGATGAATTCCCCAATACTCCCCGTTGATAAAAGCAATAACTGGAATAGATGCAGGGTGTTCGAAATCGAGATTTGCACTTAATTTTTGAGCTAATTCGTTTTTAAATAAGGTGTTTTTCCAGTCGTTACTACTGGCCGATCTTAGGATTAGTCTTTTGAAAGTAGATTGTTCTTTGTTTTCGAAAAAAGCATGTCTGAAGCGCTCGTTTCCATAGCTTTCTCTAGCATATAGCAACAACGATTTCTGAGGAGCCGTACGCCCCTTGTTTCCGCTTGCTCTTATTCCAATAGATTGTTGGTGGATTAGCTTACCTTCTTGTGAGAAAAACTCGAAGTTAGCAGGCCTTTCCCAGTCTCTTCCTCTTTGCCTAAAGTTGGTATTGTTTCCCATTACATAAATTCCTGTTTCATCGCTAAATAAGTGGACAGAATCGCTGGTGATTGATACAATATTAACAGGGTATTTTCCTTCTTGAAAAACAAAATAACTTTTAGTAAAAACCGAACTTATTACCTGATTGTCTAAATAGGCAATGGCTTTAATAATTGTCCCTTTACTTAGATTATTTCTCGGAGCAGTCCAATCTTCAGCTGTAGAGATGTTAGAAATTATATTTTGCTTTTCTTCTAATTGCTTTATAGAAATAGATTGCTGGAATAGAAAGCTGCTATTGTTTGGCTCACTTCCATTGGTAGTATAATAAATTTGTGCGTTTTGGTAAGAAGGATTTATATTCAATTCGAACGTATCTTGATAGATTCCTGCCTGATGGGAAAAGTACAAGTCACTAAAAGGAATTTCAATATATTGATTGCTAGCTGATGGACTTGGGGCTATTAATTTTCCGAAGTAATTGCTGCCATCGGGATACCTTCCGAAAGATTGGTTTTCTAATAGATAAACGGCCGGAGTGCGGTCTATTATTTGTTCGTCTTTGTCTGTTAAATAAATAATTTCTCCTTCGCTTTTTATTTTAAAATTAGCTTGCAAAGCGTTGGCTCTTTCTAGAGAGTTATCGCTGGCATAGATAAGTAAAAACGCTTGTGGATTGATTGTAATGGAGGGGAATTGCCATTTTAAAAGTTTGTTTATATCGTCTGATAAATAGTAGTTCGATAAAGAAATAGTTTCAGAGCTTGGATTATAAATTTCAATCCAATCAGCAGAATCGCTCGTTGTTTTAGATACGATTTCGTTAATAACTATTGTTTGGGAATAGCTAAATAAATGGGTAGAAATGCAGAAGAAAAACAGGAGATTTTTCATCTATCTAATTATAAGTCCAATTTTGAAAATCACTAAATCAATGTTGAGTTTTTCAGTGTGATAAATTTCTTGTAAATCGTTCAGCTGACTTAGTTCTGCTTTTTGCATTACATAATTTACAGAACTTGAAATAGCCCATTTTTCATTGATAGAATATTGGTATCCTAGTCCTGGTGAGAAATAAACACCACCTTCGTATTGCGTGTTTAGAGAGCTATTAAAAATATCGCTTTCTGCCTTAGACCTCCCTATTGCCATTTCGAAAAAATAACTGTTGGAAGTCTTTTTTTTAATCCCTTTAAAATAAGCGTAAATAGGAGTGAAGTTTTCGTTTTCTAATTGCATATAGCCAATGCCAGCACCCATCTGAACGTAAGGGCTAAGTTCCTTACTTACTTTAATATTTGCTACAGACCCTGACTTTAGAATAGGGAATGTTTTACTAAGCTGAATACCTCTTAGTGCCCCAATTTCTATTTGAGAAATGAATTTCGAACTTTGGGCATTGCTCCATTGAAAGCAAAGAATAAAAACAATAATACTTAATAGTTTCATTCTATAATTTTAAACAAACATTTTTTGGTTCAGTAAAAAATTCCAGAGACTTAAACCCTCCTTCTCGCCCTACGCCTGAGTCTTTCATTCCTCCAAACGGGATTCTTAAATCGCGCATCATCCATGTGTTTATCCAGATAATTCCCGAATCAATGTTTGCTGCAACTCTGTGGCCTTTGCTAATGTCTTGGGTAAAGATACTAGCTGCTAATCCGTATTTGGTGCTATTTGCTATTTCAACCGCATGTTCTTCGTTTTCGAATGGCATTATAGTAACAACAGGGCCGAAAATTTCTTCCTGATTGGTGTCACAAAAAGCGTCTAATCCTTCAAGAATGGTTGGGGCTACATAGTAGCCACCTTTTAGCTCACCCTCTAAAATAACTTGATGACCTCCGCACAATACTTTTCCTCCTTCTGTTTTAGCTAATTCTATTTTTTCTAAAATCTTGTTCATGTGAGTCTTAGAAACAACCGCTCCCATGTCATTGTTTTCTTTGGGGTCTCCAACTTTTAATTGCTTGGTCTTTTCTACAAAAGCAAGTTTAAATTTCTCGAAGATTGATTTCTCTACTAGCAATCTAGATCCGCACAAACAAATTTGCCCTTGGTTTCTGAAGGATGCTTTAACCGCCATCTTTACAGCTTCATCAAAATTTGCATCTGCAAAAATGATATTTGGGTTTTTTCCTCCTAACTCAAGAGAAAGTTTTTTAAACATTGGAGCTGCTACTTTCGCAATTTTGGCTCCTGTTACTGTTCCTCCAGTAAAAGAAATAACAGGAGTATCTGGATGGGCACTTATTGCTTCCCCAACTTTATGGCCTAGTCCGTGTACGATGTTTAGCACTCCTTTAGGAAAACCAACTTCTTTACAAACTTCGCTTAATAAATAGGCGGTATAAGGGGTTACCTCGGAAGGCTTTGCTACTACGGTATTTCCTGCTGCTAGCGCTGGAGCAATTTTCCAGGTAAGAAGGTAGATAGGTAAATTCCAAGGAGAGATACATCCAACTACCCCTATTGGTTCTCTAAGAGTATAGTTGATGGCTTTGCCGTCCATGTCATGCATTTGAGATGCAAAATGTAAAGAAGCAGTAGCAAAAAATCTAAAGTTTTCTGCTGCCCTTGGGATGTCAACTTCTTTGGCTAGCCATTCTGGCTTTCCGTTGTCTTTGCTTTCTGCTTTAACCATTTGGTCAAAGCGCGCTTCGATACCGTCCGCTAATCGCATTAGGTGATCGTGCCTTTCTTGCTTTGTTAATTTGCTCCAAATAGGGAAAGCTTTTTTAGCTGCTGCAACGGCAAGCTCCACGTCTTGGTGGTCACTATCGGCAATTAAAGAAAATACCTTTCCGTCCACAGGACTTTCGTTTTCTAAAAAACTTTTGGACTGGCTTTCTACTAATTGTCCGTCTATATAATTGAGTAACTTAATCATCTTTATTTTATAAAGTTCCTGTTCGGCCTCCGTCTACTGGCACATTTACTCCGTTTATGTATGCTGCTGCTGGAGAACATAAAAAAGCAATTGCATTGGCAACTTCTTCGGCTTTTCCAAATCTTTTTGCAGGAACAGAGTTTAACATGCTATTAGCAATTTGTTCTTCACTAACATTTTGTGTTTGTGCCTTTTTTGTAATTAGGGTGCTTAGTCTGTTGGTACTAGTAAAACCCGGAAGTACGTTGTTTACGGTAATGCCGTGAGCGCCTAATTCGTTGGCCATTGTTTTGGACCAACTCGCTACCGCACCTCTAATGGTATTGGAGACTCCTAATCCATTAATTGGCACCTTAACCGAAGTCGATAATATATTGATGATTCGGCCAAAGCAACTAGCTTTCATATTGTCGATTACCGCCTGACTTAATTGCTGGTTAGCTACCAAGTGCATTTTAAAAGCAGCAACAAAATCATCGCCATCGGCACTGGCGATAGGTCCGCCTGCTGGACCTCCAGTATTGTTGATTAGGATGTGAACTTTTTTACTTTTTATTTCTTCTGCAATAGATGAGATGCCATTTTCTTGAGAAAAGTCAGCACACATATAGTCGTGTTTCTGATTGTCTGTTTGGTCCAGTTCTTTAAGAACGGACTTTAATTTTTCTTCATTACGGGATAGTAAAATAATATTGGCACCCATTTTTGCTAATGCAATAGCGGTTGCTTTTCCAATACCTTGAGTACTTCCACATACTAATGCTGTTTTACCGGATAAGTCTAAATTCATAGCTTCAAAAATAGCCAAATTTGTGTAAATTGCTGCTGCAACTAAAACTATATAAACGTGTCTTTTAAATCCCCTTTTAATTTAAATAGCTGGATAGAGCAGAACAGAGAGCTCTTAAAACCACCAGTAGGAAACAAAAATTTATTCGTCGAATCGGGTGACTACATCATCATGATAGTAGGAGGGCCTAACGCACGAAAAGACTATCACCTCAACGAAAGCGAAGAATTATTTTATCAGTTGGAAGGCGATATCTTAGTTAAGATACAAGAAGACGGAATGTCAAGAGACATACACATAAAAGAAGGCGATATGTTTTTGTTGCCAGCAGGAATACCACATTCTCCAATAAGAGAAGAAAACACGGTAGGTTTGGTAATAGAGCTAAATCGTAAAGAAAAGATGCAAGACGGATTGCTTTGGTTTTGCGACAAGTGTAACCATAAGCTCCACGAGTTTACCTTTCCATTAAAAAATATTGAAAAAGATTTTATTGGTCGTTTTAAGGAATTTTATGCTTCTAAAGAACTTAGAACATGTGAGAAGTGCGGACACGAAATGGAACTAGATAAAAGATTTTCATAATGAGTAAGTTATTTACGGTAGACATACATACCCATATATTGCCTAAAGACATTCCAAATTTTAATAAAAAGTTTGGTTACGGAGAGTTTATTCAGCTACAACACCACAAGCCTTGTTGTGCTAAAATGATGATGAACGATCAGTTTTTTAGAGAGGTAGAATCGAATTGTTGGGATCCGAAAGCTAGAATTGACGAATGTACTCATCAGAATGTTGACGTACAGGTTCTTTCTACTGTTCCGGTAATGTTTTCGTATTGGACAAAGGCAAAACACGGACTAGAAATATCACAATTTCTTAACGATGATATTATGAATTCTGTGGAGATGCACCCAAAAAAGTTTGTGGGCTTGGGTAATCTGCCAATGCAAGATACGGCCTTAGCGATAAAAGAATTAGAAAGGTGTAAGGCTATCGGGATGAAAGGAATTCAGATAGGTTCTCACATTAACGATCTTAATTTAGACCACGAATCTTTCTTTCCAATTTTTGAAGCTTGCCAAGATTTAGAAATGTCTGTATTTGTTCACCCTTGGTGGTGGATGGCTAAAGAAAAGATGGAAAAATATTGGCTGCCTTGGCTAGTAGGAATGCCTATGGAAACTTCTTTGGCAATTTGTTCTATGATTTTTGGAGGAATTTTCGAAAGATTACCAAATCTGAAAGTAGCCTTTGCTCATGGTGGAGGCTCATTCCCTGCTACTATTGGCAGAATTGAGCACGGATTTAACGTACGACCAGATTTAGTTGCGATAGATAACAAAAAGAACCCTAGAGATTATTTAGGTAAATTTTGGTTAGACAGCTTGGTTCATGATCCTAAAATGCTAGAGTATGTTGTAGAGTTAGTAGGAGAAGATAAAATAGCTTTAGGAACCGATTATCCTTTCCCTCTAGGAGAATTAGAGCCAGGAAAATTAATTCTAGAATCGTCTTACCCTAACAATGTAAAAGAAAAACTTCTATCGTCTAATTCTTTAGACTGGTTAGGCATGAAAAAGTCCGATTTTATATAAAGAAAGATTATTTTTGCATTTCATAAATCCAACAGTTAATGAGCGACTCCATTAAACACGAATGCGGAATAGCGATGTTACGCCTTCGCAAGCCTTTAGACTTTTACAAGGAAAAATATGGTACTGCTCTTTACGGCCTTAACAAAATGTGCTTGCTCATGGAAAAGCAACATAATAGAGGCCAAGACGGGGCTGGTTTAGCCACTATTAAATTAGATGTTCCAGTAGGAAGTCGCTACATTTCTAGGCACCGATCTAATGCCTCTAAACCTATTCAAGATTTATTCGATTACATCAATAGTAGGTTTGTTAACTTACAAGAAAACGATCCCGAAAAGTTAAACGATACCAAATGGCTACAAGAAAATATAGCTTTTACTGGCGAGGTTTTACTGGGACATTTACGATACGGAACTTACGGGGGAAACAGCATCGAACAATGCCATCCTTTTTTAAGACAAAGCAACTGGAGAACTAGAAGTTTAGTTTTAGCAGGAAACTTTAATATGACCAATGTAGACGAGCTTTTTAATGAGTTAGTCGACTTAGGTCAGCACCCTAAAGAAAAAGCAGATACGGTTACTATCTTAGAAAAAATAGGTCATTTTTTAGATGTAGAAAACGACAGAATATATTACGATAACAAGTCGGAATATAGCCAGAAAGACATATCGGTAAAAATTGCAGACGATTTAGATGTTCAGAGTGTTTTAGTTAATTCTGCTAAGCGATGGGACGGAGGTTATGTGATGTGCGGAATGTTTGGCCATGGCGATTCTTTCGCTTTGCGTGATCCTTCTGGTATTCGCCCCGCTTTTTATTATGCTGATGATGAAATAGTAGTGGTTGCTTCTGAGCGCCCTGTTATCCAGACCGCATTTAATGTGTCTGCCGAATCTATTAAAGAAATAGAACCTGGCCATGCTCTTATCATAAAAAAAGACGGAAGCTATAGCATGAAGTCTATCACTCCTCAATTAGAGAAAAAATCTTGTTCTTTCGAACGTATTTATTTCTCTAGAGGAAACGATAAAGACATTTATCAAGAAAGAATGGAGCTAGGAAAAAGACTTTCCGGCCCTATTTTAAAAGCAGTAGACCACGATTTAAAAAACACGGTATTCTCTTTTATTCCTAATACTGCTGAAGTTTCTTTTTACGGAATGGTAAAAGGAATGGATCAATATTTAAATAAGGTAAAAACCGAAAAAATAATTGCTTTAGGAGACCATCCAGATCCTAAAAAGGTGGAAGAGATTTTATCTCTGAATACTAGAGCAGAAAAAATTGCTATAAAGGATGCTAAACTCCGTACTTTTATTACTCAAGACGATAGTAGAGACGATTTGGTAGCCCATGTTTATGACATCACTTACGGAACGGTTAGTAAAACCGACAACCTGGTAATGATTGACGATTCTATTGTAAGAGGGACAACCCTTAAGCAAAGTATTTTGAGAATTTTGGACCGACTAGGCCCTAAAAAGATAATTATTGTTTCTTCTGCTCCTCAAATTAGATACCCAGATTGCTATGGTATTGATATGGCTAAGCTTGGCGATTTTATCGCTTTTCAGGCTGCTGTAGCACTACTAAAAGAAAGCAACCAAGAGTATATACTCGATGAGGTTTATCAGAAATGTAAGCTCCAAATGGATACTAAAGAAAACGAGACAGTAAACTTCGTAAAAGCAGTTTACACTCCGTTTAGTGCAGAACAGATTTCGGCAAAAATATCGCAGCTTTTAACTCCTAAAGAGATTAATTCGGAGGTAGAAATTATTTACCAAAGCATTACCAATCTTAACCTGTCTTGCCCAGACCATACCGGCGATTGGTACTTTACAGGAAACTACCCAACACCAGGAGGAAACAAAGTAGTAAACAAAGCGTTTATTAATTTTATAGAAGGAAGAAACGAAAGGGCTTACTAATTAGCCTTTTAATCACATAACTTATGCTAGGAAGGGCACACTAAAACTTGCTAGAAATGAAAAAATTATTAGATGTTAATTTAGATAAAAGGGTTTATGGTCTCGATGTTTTTCGTGCCATTGCTATTTTAATTGTTGTTCGTGCTCACGGAAGAGAAATATCAGGCCCCATATTTGATTTTATTAATATTCCTATGATTGATGGAGTAGAGTTGTTTTTCGTTTTAAGCGGATTTCTAATTGGCTCTATTTTTATTAAAATGTTAGAAAGTCAAGAAGGCCTTTCATTTTCTTCTTTATTTCAGTTTTGGAAAAGAAGGTGGTTTAGAACGCTCCCTAATTACTTCTTGATTCTACTTACTGTTTATTTATTGGTTAGATTTGGCTTAACAGGAGGTAAATTAGAAGGGTATTCGTATAAATTCATTTTTTTTATCCATAATTTTCACGAAGGATTTCATGACTTCTTTTGGGAAAGTTGGAGCTTGTCGATAGAAGAGTGGTTTTATATATTTTTCCCTTTTTTAACTTTCTTGTTGCTTTATTTTTATCCAAAAAGAAAGGCATTACTCATTTCAATTATTACCCTTATTGTAGTTCCTTTATTATATAGAATAGCTATTTCTGATATGCAAGTAGTACATTCTACTTGGGACATACATTTCCGAAAAGTTGTTTTGACTCGACTAGATACTATTATATATGGCGTTTTAGCTGCATATATAAAATTTTATTATTCTGACTTTTGGAGTAAAAGTAAAAATTGGATGTTTATTATTGGCCTTATTCTTTTGTATGGCAATAGGTTATTACCAAAAGACATTAATGGCTTTTATGCAAAGACTTTTTTCTTCAACGTTTCTTCTATCGGTGGGGCATTATTGCTAGCTAAAGCAGATAGCATTAAGAATTTTAAGTATCCTTGGTTTGGTAGATCGATTACATTCATTTCGTTAATTTCTTATTCGATGTATTTAATTAATTTGTCTGTAGTGGCGTTAGTGTTAAAAACAAATTTGAGCCCAGAATCTAATTTAGAATTTGGTTTTGTTTATATTTTATACTGGGCTATTACTATCGTAGTCTCAGCACTTTTATATAAGTTTTTTGAAAAACCAATAATGAATTTGAGAGATCGTTAGTTTTTTTTCCTACATTTGGTTTATTCCTTAGCAAGTTTTTTTTAACTATTTAAAACTTGCTAAACATGAAAAAGCACCTTTCTTTATTTCTTACATTATTCTGTTTTTGTTATTTAAATTCTTCCCAAGCTCAAAATTTTAATCAGTTTGATACCGACAATGGTTATATTAGGTTAGGGCCCAAGTCCGGCAATTCATTTGCTCAAATTGAAACAAACAAATCTATCTTCTATTTTAATAGAGCAATTCAGATAAATAGCGGACGTATAGGTTCTTACGGCAACCAAAACTTTAGTCTTAGAACTGGACATAATACTAGAATGACTATTAAAGGCTCTAATGGTTTTGTGGGCATTGGTACAACGAACCCTGAAGAAAAATTAGAGTTATATAATGGCTGGATGGTAATTGGGGGTCAACATAAAAAGTTCATTATTGGCACTTCATATTGGAATAGCAATGCCCATAAATTAACTTTTGCACCTAAAAACGATGGAGAATGGGATTGGAGTAAAAGAATGTCTTTTTACGATGACGGCAGCCTTACTCTTAATGGAGATTTGAGAGTATTTGCCAATGCTTCTGTGCATGGTAATTTTACTGTTTTTAATATTTTACGTGTAAATGAAACTATTTTTGCTAAAGAGATAAGAGTACAATTACCACCTTTTCCAGATTATGTTTTTTCCTCCGATTATGAGCTTACCTCTCTACAAGACTTAGAAATTTTCATAAATAAAAACGGACACTTGCCAAAGTTGCCTAGCGCAGAAGAAGTAGAGGAAAATGGTATGGGGGTTGGAGAGCTACAAATACTTCAAATGGAAAAAATAGAAGAACTAACCCTTTATGTGATACAACTTAAAAAGGAAATAGAAGAACTTAAAGTAAAATAATAATGAAAAGGTTTTTTCTTTTATTAGTATTTTTTAGCTGTATTTATGCTCATGCCCAAAATTTTTATATTTCAGGCGGTTTGGGTCTGCGAATAGAACCCTTTAAAGATGTTTATGAAGAACTTCATGTCAACCCTAACTTTGTTAAAAATATTGGCATTGGTTACCGTTTTAAAAACAAAAGATTTGTAGAAATTAAGTACGAGCATTACAAGTTTAGTGGTGTTCTTTCTCATTCTCACCCAGCTTTACCTTTGTCTTACCCCTTGCCGTCTGAGTTTGTTTTCAATAATTATTCTATTGATTTTGGTGTTATAAAAGGTAGATTCTCTCCATCTATTTCTTTACTTTTTTTTACTCGAGAAGATCCTGTGATACAATTCGCCGAACGTATTGGCTTACTTAGTTTCACACCTAGAATAGCTTATACATGGTTTGAAAACGATACATTTTCTATTCAATCTAATTTTACACCAATAGGAAGAAATTTAAGGTTTAATCCTTCTTTAGTAGTTTCTATGCAATACCATTTATAATGAAGTTAAAACTATTTATACTATTATTATTTTCAAACTTTTATGTGTCAGCCCAAGGAATTGATTTTCATATTGATAACTATGTTCCCAACCACGGTTTTGAGCAACATGGTATTTCTACTCACTTTGGATCAAAGTTATATAATTTAGACGACTGGAAAGTAAATGGAGGCACTCCAGATAGTCACCGCCCAAGCATTACTGTTATAACGGCTTATAATCCTAAGCAAGGGGATTCTTATGCGGGAGTTTTTGTTGCATCAAAAGACAATTTAACAACTTTAAACGGAGACCTTGTGCCTGGCTTTGACCGTGAGTATTTATCTGTTAAACTAAAAAAGACATTGGTACAAGGAACGGAATATAATTTAAGTTTTTCTTATCGCTTGGCACAAACACCAGGCTTAAATTTAGTCAATAATTATCATGGTGTTTCTGATTTTGGTATGGTTTTATCATCTTCTCAGTTCCCTATTGCTGAAAATGATACTGAAGTATCACAATTAATAGAAGCCGAACCACAATTAAAAGTGGAAAAGATAATCACAAATCAAAGTAACTGGGAAACAATATCTATAAAATATATAGCAAAAGGCAACGAACGCTTCCTTACTCTAGGCTGTTTTACGGCCGACCCTATTTTTTTATTGATTGGTGATGGCTATGATGACGAAAATGGCGAAACGGCTTATGTTCAGGTTGATGACGTGCGTGTTTCTCCTATTCCTATTTGCGATCACCCTTGCCCTCCAGAATTAGGTCTTATTAGCTATACAGAACCTGTCGCTGACGCTTGCCTTATTAATATTTATCCGTGGCATGCTAAAGTTAGTAATGTAATCGAATATGAGCTTTATATAAAAGATGATTATAGTACTAATCATTATGAATCTAGAGGTTTTAACCCTAATGGTTTTATTAATTATGATATCATTTGGAATGGTAACAAAAGCAATGGAGGTGTTTTTCCAAATGGTGTTTATTTATATGACTTATACTTAAGGAGTTGTAGGGGGTCAAAACATCTTTCAGGAACAGTAAAACACAATTAGGAAATCAAGAGCCTATTTGGGTTCCTAACGATCTTTATGGTATGGAATACTACCCTTCATGTTGTAAACAAAGTATTACTTATAATAATGAAGAGCTACCAGAAGTTTCTTTGTCTTATACTTATATTAAAGCAACTAATTGTCAGGTTCTATCTAGTGAATCAGTTGAGTTTTATGGAGAATCAATTACTTTAAAAACGGGTTTTAGAGCCTACCCTGGGTCTAATTTTATTGCTAGCACTGATGTGCCATGTAGTGTTAACCCAGGCGCTCGATTGGCATCGCCTATTGATATTACACTTGATTATGAACAAGTAGAGAATGTGGAGAGTTTGTTAGAAATCTTCCCTAATCCAACTCACAATAATGTAACGATAAGGGGTAGCGAAATGGGAGAATATTTGCTTTACAATTCTTTTGGTCAGGAGGTTCTAAAAGGCAATAAACAAACCACATCTCAAGATGTTGACATGTCCCCTTTAGCTAACGGACTTTATTTATTGCGGATAAACGGCAAAACTCATCAACTAATTAAACAATAAAACTATTTGATTAAAATCAATTACCTTTATTAAATTACGAAACCTTAAAAATGAGGGTAAAAATTACATCATTTATTATTTTTAGTTTTTTGAGTCTAAGCCTACACGCACAAAGCGGGGTGGTTAGTATTGACTCTATTTTCTTTAATAAAGATATTGCTAAAAAGATAATTGTAATAAATAAAGACGTTGGCTCATTAAATGCTTTATTCCCTGGTATTAAAGAGGGTATTCATTCGGAAAATTATTCCCTCAATCTAACTCCACCTTTGTCGGAATTCGAAATAGGTATAGCGTACCAAGTAACGGACTTGCAAAACGAAAACTATGATCTTTACTTTAGCCAATTACCAATTGTATCTATTATATCGCAAAACACTATAGTTGATGAGCCTAGGCTATATGCTCAATTTTCTATGTGTGAGAACAATGGCAACTATATACAAAAGCTGATTGGAGTGGAGTATAGTGGTGGATGGACTCAGAGCTTGGCAAAGAAATCTTTAAGGATAGAATTTTGGAAGGATACAATCGGAGCCGAAACCGAGAACATTAGCCTTTTAGAGATGAGAAGCGATGATGATTGGAATTTGCAAGCAATGTACAATGAACCACTTCGAATTCGTAGCAAGTTAAACTTTGATTTATGGAACAAAATTGACACATTGTACTATTCAGTTGACGAGCCACAAGCCAAAAATGGAGTAAGTCAAGAGTATGTTGAGCTGTTTGTTAACAAGGAGTACAGAGGAGTTTACGCTTTGAGAGAAAGATTGGATAGAAAGCAACTTAAGCTAAAGAAGTTTAAAAATCAGGAAATCAGAGGAGAGCTTTACAAAGGGGTTGCCTGGGGAGCTTCAACCTTTACGTCATTAGTACCTTACAATAATAATAACGAGCTATGGGGCGGATTCGAATACATACATCCTAAAGAGGAAATTGATTGGTCTAAACTGTATGAGTTTGTCGATTTTGTTATAAACGAAGACAGCCTTTACTTTTACCAAAGTTATCAGGATGAGTTTAATACCGATAATGCCATTAATTATTTCATCTTTTTAAACCTTTTAAGAGCAACAGATAATACAGGTAAAAACACTTTCATAGCAAGGTATAATAAAGACGAACCTTATTTTTTGAGTCCTTGGGATTTAGACGGAACTTTTGGAATTAAATGGAATGGAGTCCAAGAAAATATTACAAATGATATTTTAACAAATGGATTTTACAATAGATTGATATTAGACTACCAACAAAATGGTTTTGTGGATAAGCTTGTGAAAAGATGGAATCTATTAAGACAAAACACTATTACATCAGAAAACATACTTGAAGCATTTTATGATCAGTATAATTATTTATATTTAAACGGAGTTTATCAGAGGGAGTTAATTGCGTGGCCTGACTCTATTAGTTTTCTTGATATAAATAATATGGATTATACTTCTACTTGGTTACAAAATCGTTTTATTTATTTAGATGGGTTTTTCAATAAGCTCGAATTATTAGTAAACAAGCAGATGGAAAAAACACCGCTTGCGATTTTCCCTAATCCAACTCACAATAATGTAACGATAAGGGGTAGCGAAATGGGAGAATATTTGCTTTACAACTCTTTAGGCCAAGAAGTGTTTAAAGGACAAAAACAAGTTGTTTCTCATGAGGTTGACATTTCATCACTATCTAACGGATTTTACTTATTGTGGATAAATGGAGAAACTCATCAACTAATTAAACAATAAAAAAGCCCTAGCAAATTGCTAGGGCTTTTTTTAATATCTATAAAAGGAAGAAATTATCTTTTCTCGGTTGTATAAACCGTTCCTTTCCAGTAAAATTTAGTGTCTGATGCGCTACCAAACTGCTCTACTGCCGTATCGAATGCAGAACCGAATGAGTGGCTCTCTATTACAGGAATATCTTGTCCTAAATAGTTTATCGTGTTTAGCTTTTTGTAAATCGTCATTGGGTCTGATGCAGCATTTAATAAATCTTGAGCTGCTTGCTCTTCTTCCGTTAACGCTTTTGGTCTGTTAGGAGCAATTGTCATTTCGTCAATTAAGTGAGATGCACCAGCAAATTTATCGATGATAAACATAGTATAACGAACATCTACAGAGATAGTACGTTGTATGTCGTTTTCAAAAGCGATATCTCCACTCATAGCTTCCCAGTTTCCGTCAAAAGCAGTTCCGATAAGCTCACCGTATGCGTTTAAAACAGGGCTACCAGAGTTTCCTCCCGTAATATCGTTTCCGCTAATAAAGTTTACTACAAGGTCTCCATTTTCGTCGGCATACCTTCCGTAGTCTTTAGCAGCATACAGTTCTTGTAATTTTTCTGGTACAATAAACTCATCATTAGATGGGTCTTCTTTTGCCATTAGTCCGTCAATAGTAGTTACGAAGTCGTAATGTACTGCATCGCCCGGAGCATAATCACCTACACTACCATAAGTCAAACGCATAGTTGAGTTTGCATTAGGGTAGAATTTTTTGTTTGGCATCATCTCTCTAAGTCCTGCGCTAAACAAACGCTCTCCTGTAGTAAGGTTAGCTCTAATTGCTCCTCTTTTAGGAGAAATGTTAGCTCTATAATCATCAAATATAGAGTTGAACATTCTGGCAGCATAATCCTTTTCTATTTTAGCCATAGTAGGAGCTTGTAAAAATTCAAAGAATTTAGCTCTATCTACAAACGGAGATGTTTTATAAACATACTCTGCGAATTTGTTCCAGTCTCCTTTAGTGTACCAGTGAGTACGTACTTTTTCGAAAGCATCTGCTTGTTGGCTTTTAGCTACATTTTCTTCATATAAAGAAAGTAGTCCGGAAAACAAATCTTTGTCTAGATCTTTGTTGTAGTTTTTGAAGTGATCGCGAGCCATATCTTTCAGATCGTTTATAGCTAGTCTTCTTTCTTTAGGACCTTCTGGTAGGTTAGCAATAGCATCTTGTACTTGATAGATAAAATAGAATACTTCTGGCCCTTGGAAGATTGCTTCGTTTAAGTACATTCTGTTTACGTTAATTTTTTCGTTATCGTAAAATCCGTCTGCTAGCATAGTAAGTGCTTGGCCATATTTTTCTGTTCTTTGTTCCTCGCTATTTACCCAAGTAGTAAACTGATCTTCAATGGCTTTTTTCTTTTCATAAACCTTCATAGACTTAAGTCCTTTAGTTTGGCCAATAAAGTATTTCCAGTAGTTAGCAGTTTGAGCATATTTTGCAGCATACTGAATACGTACTTTTTCTTTAGCATCCATATGCTTTTTCATAATGGATAACTTTCTATCTCTAATAGTTACGATAGTAGGGTTTTTTTGGTCGATAGCTTGCTTTACTCCGTAAGAAGAAAGGTATCTGTCTGTTGATCCTGGGAAACCCATAATCATAGAAAAGTCACCATTTTCAACTCCTTCTAAAGAAATAGGGAAGTGGTGTCTTGGCTTCATCGGTACATTGTCTTCCGAAAATTCGGCAGGTAATCCGTCAGCACCAGCGTATACTCTAAGTAGAGCAAAGTCACCAGTATGGCGAGGCCACATCCAGTTATCGGTGTCACCACCATATTTACCAATAGACGATGGAGGAGCTCCTACCAAACGAACATCGGTAAATGTTTCGTAAACCATTAGGTAAAAATCGTTTCCGCCAAAGAATCCTTTTACTCTAGCGTTATAGTGTGTGTTTTCGGTTGCTTCTGCTACTATTTCAGCAAAAAGCTTACGTGTTACCATTGATCTTTGATCATCGGCAACTGTGTCAAGTGCAGCGTTAACACGCTCACTAACATCTTCCATACGAACTAAGAAAGAAGCAGTTAATCCCTCATTAAGAATTTCTTCGCTTTTATCCATAGCCCAAAAACCATCTGATAAGTAATCGTCATTAACCGAACTGTGTGTCTGAATTACATCGTAAGCACAGTGGTGGTTAGTTAGCATTAAACCTTGGTCAGAAATCATTTCGGCAGTACAGAAACCACCTAAAGAAACCACCGCATCTTTTAAAGAAGAGTTGTTGATATCGTATAGGTCAGCAGCGCTTAGCTGAAGACCTAAAGCCTGCATATCTGCTTCATTATCTTGTAATAATAAAGGCAGCCACATTCCTTCGTCTGCTTTCACAGAGAAGAATCCTAGAACCATCGCTAAGAAGATGGTAGTAAATTTATTAATCATTTCGAGTAGTTTTATTAAAAATTGAGTTGGTGCAAATTATAAAAAAATCATTGAATGGCAGCTTCCATTTGTCGATTTTTAATCGACTGCTCTATACCATCCCACAGGGCAATTCTTGCTCTTAAAGAATCGATTGCTATAAGCTTCACTTCTTGCCATTTCTGGTCGTCTTCTCCACAAAGCTCTTCCATCATTTCCATTGCCATAGGAGTATGGGTTTCTTCATCTAGCTCTATATGACGATCGAGGTAATATCGGAAAGCATCCAGCTTGTTGGGGAAGTTTTTATCGAGATCGTTTACGATTGCTCTAAACATATCTGGAATAAGGTCTTCCCTTCCGAAAGTAAAAGCAGCACCTATTTCGTGCAGTTTTCCTCTATGGATAATTTCGAAAGTAGAGTTCACAAACGTAAGAGTATACTCTTGTAAATGCTCCACATTAAACTTTAATAATTCTTTATGAGAATAGCCTTTTAATAGTCTTTCTATCAGGCGCTGTACTTGAGTTGTATCTGCGCCGCACTGATCCATGGCCTGCAAATACATCTCATAATGGCTAGACGGATTTCCGTGAATATCGGTATCGCTTTCTTCTTCGAGTACGATTTCGTTTATCAGCCTTCGAGTTCTAGGGTTTCCAATTGGCATCCAAGGAGCGTTGGTGCTCGTTAAGCCGAATTGCAAGGCTTTTAACAAAGCCATAAAATCCCAGACCGCAAACACATGTTGCTCCATTAAGACATTAAGGTCGTCTATGTGTTGTAATTGATGGTAAACCGGATGTTTTAAAAGTAGTTTTCTTAGAGGTGCTACCGCACTTTTAATTTCTTCTATTCTTGGGTTCATTTACGTTTGAAAATTGGAACGGATGAGCAAGCTTCCCCATACATAATGCTTTTTGCGATAGGCATTAGCTTATGGGTAATTGACCCAAAAGCATGTTCGCATACTGGTAAATTGCTGCACCCTTTGATTATCACTCTTTGGTTAAGGAACGGACTGAAGTCTATTTCATTAATAGCCTTCTCATATAAAATGGTTTCTAAGGTTTGTAAACTTCCTCTTACAATGGTAGTTGCATAAGAGCTTAGACTAGAACTAATTAACATATATGCCCAGACTGGAATAATGGCGTCTGCGCTACAATCGATTGCTATGTGTTGGTTTTGGTAAGTAGTCCAGTCATGGTTTTTAACTGACTCTCGAAAATCTTTTTCTTTGAGAAACATCTCTTCAAAGAGCCAAGGTTTCATGTCGAATAATACCCTTTCTCCCCTAGGAAAATAATCTTCCAAATTAAGGGTAAGGAGTCCGCTACCTGCTACTTTGTTAATGATATCGTCGCTCATATTACATCATGCCTAATTCTAGCTTTGCTTCTTCGCTCATCATGTCTTTGTCCCATGCAGGCTCAAAGGTAATGTTTACTTTTACGTTGTTTACCTCTTGCAATACCTTAACTTTTTCTTCCACCTCAACCGGTAAAGTTTCGGCAACAGGGCAGTTAGGAGAAGTTAAAGTCATTTCGATTTCTACATCGCACTCTTCGCTTACCTGAATGTCGTAAATAAGTCCGAGTTCGTAAATGTTTACAGGAATTTCAGGGTCATAAATACTACATATTTTTTCTACCACTAACTCTCCAATTTTTTGTAATTCTGCTTCTGTTTTCATAATTATTGGTTTTTTGCCAAAAAGGCGTATGCGTATATTTTCATTTGCTTGACCATGCTCAACAATCCGTTTGCTCTGGTTGGCGATAGCTGGTCTTTTAGTCCGATTTTATCGATAAAAGAAGTGTCAGCATCAACAATATCTTGTGGACTTTGATTAGAAAAAGTACGAACAAGAAGCCCAATAATTCCTTTAGTCATAATAGCATCGCTATCAGCTGTAAAAACTACTTTATCTTGTTCGAAATCTGCGTGTAGCCATACTCTAGACTGGCACCCATTAATAATATTTTCTGTTGTTTTATGCTTAGCATCAATTAAAGGCAATGACTTACCTAGGTCGATTAGATGCTCGTATTTTTCCATCCATTCATCGAACATGTCAAACTCTTCGACTATATCGTTTTGTATGTTTTTAATAGTACTCATTATTCTAGCATACTTTTAGCTTTCTTAACTCCTTCTACTAGTCTGTCAATTTCTTCTTTGGTGTTATAAACTGCAAAAGATGCTCTTATTGTTCCTGGTATTTCGAAGGCATCCATTACTGGTTGAGCGCAATGGTGTCCTGTTCGAACAGCAATGCCTAATTTATCCAGAATCATCCCGATATCGTAAGGGTGAATGTCGTTTACTAAAAAAGAAACAGCACCCGCTTTTTCTTTAGCTTGACCTATAAAACGCATACCTTCAATGGTTGCCAATTGTTGGTGGGCATAGTCTAATAATTCTTTCTCGTATTTTTGAATGTTGTCTATGCCAATTTCGTTAATCCAGTCAATGGCATATTTTAAAGCAACTCCGCCAGCAATGTTTGGTGTTCCTGCTTCAAATTTGTGTGGTAAATCGGCATAAGTTGTTTTTTCAAAACTAACAGTCGCGATCATTTCTCCACCACCTTGATATGGAGGTAATTCTCTTAATAATTCTTCTTTTCCGTATAAAGCACCGATCCCTGTTGGCCCGTATACTTTATGGCCAGAAATACAGTAGTAGTCTGCGTCTATTTCTTTAACGTCTATAAAGCAGTGAGGCCCAGCTTGAGCGCCATCTATCAATACTTTGGCTCCAACTTGGTGAGCTAGAGTACACATTTCTTTAACCGGATTAATGGTTCCTAAGGCATTAGAAATGTGGTTGACGGCAACCATTTTAGTTTTAGAATTCAAAAGGTTTTTATAGGCATCCATATCTAGTACGCCATCTTTGTCCATCGGGATAACTTTTAAGATTGCCCCACTGTTTTGGCAAGCCATTTGCCATGGTACAATGTTGGAATGGTGTTCCATTGCTGAAACCAAAACCTCTTCTCCTTTATTCAATAATTTGCTGTATCCGTTGGCAACCAAATTAATTGCTTCCGTATTTCCTTTGGTGAAAATAATTTCGTGAAGGTGTGTAGCATTAAAGTGTTTTCGAACAGTTTCTCTAGAAGCCTCGTAAGCATCGGTTGCTTGCTGGCTTAAATAGTGAACTCCTCTATGGATATTACTGTTTTGAATCGAGTAGTAGTGACTGATAGCATCAATTACTTGCTGAGGCTTGTGTGTGGTTGCTCCGTTGTCAAGATAGACTAGAGGATGGCCATGAACTTTTTGGTTAAGGGCTGGAAATTGAGCACGTATTTTTTCAATAGATATCATTTACAATTCTATAGCTAGTTCTACTCCTATTTTTTCTGCAATTATTAGATTTAACTTCTTTTTTAATTCTTCAATTTTAATGTTGTTCAACACATCGTTTGCGAAGGCATACATTAGCATTGCTTGGGCTTCCTTTTTAGGAATCCCTCTTGCTCTAAGATAAAATAAAGCTTCATCGTCTAGCTGTCCGATAGTACAACCGTGGCTACATGCTACATCATCTGCATATATTTCGAGCTGAGGTTTAGTATCTATGGATGCGTCATCCGTCAACAACAAATTGTTGTTTGACTGAAATGCATTTGTCTTTTGAGCATCGGGATGAACCATTACTTTACCGTTAAATACGCCTTTTGCATTGTGGTCGTAAATACCTTTATAAAGTTCGTTGCTTAAACAGTTAGGAACAAGGTGATCTACCAAAGTGTGGTGATCGACTAGTTGGTCTTTTCCGATAAGAGTAATCCCTCTCATGTTGCTTTCGCTGTGCTCGCCCAACATAGAAAAAGTAAGATTGTTTCTTACCATTTTACCTCCAAAACTAAACGTATCAACCGTACAGTTGCAGTTATTAGCTTGATTTACCCATGTATTATCTACAATCGAGCATTTGAAGTTATCGTTTTGAATCTTGTAGAAATCTACAATTGCGTTTTGCTTTACTACAATTTCAGTAACGGCATTGGTAAAGACTTCGCTATCACTAAAGTTTTGATGCCTTTCGGTAATTTGTACTTGAGCGTTTTCTTCTACAACTACTAAAGACCTTGTTTGTGTAAACAAAGCATTGTCGTTTTTGGTGGCATATACAATTTGTAGTGGCTTGTCTAAAACCACACTTTTAGGCAGGTAAACGAATGCTCCTTCTTGAGCTAGTCCGTTGTTTGCGCTAACAAAAGCATCGCCTTTTTTGGGAAGGCAAGAGCCCCAGTACTTTTCAATAATTTTTTGCTGCTCTTCATTAGCGTTTTTAATAGTGCTAATGTGTGCTTTTTGGCAAGAAATAGACGATAAGTTAGGCTGGAATACTCCGTTTAAGAAAACCATTAAATAGGTATCCGTATCCTTTAAAATATATTCGTTAATCTCCTCTAAAGTTATAGATGAGATAGACGCTTGTAATTCGAATTCTTTCTTTAATAGAGGCTGAAGATTAGTGTATTTCCATTCTTCATTTCGAATTGTTGGAAATCCATCTTGCTTTAATCTTTCCATACTTTCTTTTCTCCTTTGTTGGAAAGAAAGCTGATCTAAAGATTGATCGAATGCTGATATTAGTTTTTCTTTTAAATGCACTGTTCTTCTACTTCTTTAATAATCCAGTCGTATCCTTTTGCCTCTAGCTCAAATGCTAATTCTTTTGTTCCAGATTTCACTATTCTTCCATTGTAAAGAACGTGTACGAAATCAGGAACGATATAGTCTAACAATCGTTGGTAATGAGTAATAACAATTGTTGCGTTTTCTGGTGTTCTAAGTTTGTTGATTCCGTTGGCAACAATTCTTAAAGCATCAATATCTAAACCCGAATCTGTTTCATCTAAAATAGCCAGTTTTGGAGCAAGAGTTGCTAATTGAAAAATCTCATTTCTTTTCTTCTCTCCTCCAGAAAACCCTTGATTTAAAGAACGACTCAAAAAGCCTTTCTTAATATCTAGTAGTTCCATTTTTTCACGCATCAATTTCAATAACTCACCAGCCGGCATTGGCTCTAAACCTTTTGCTTTTCTAGTTTCGTTTATAGAAGTTTTGATGAAGTTAGAAACAGAAACTCCAGGAATTTCTACAGGATATTGAAACGAAAGAAAGATGCCAAGATGAGCTCTTTCTTCTGGACTCAAATCCATTATACTTGTTCCATCAAACTCGATAGAACCACCTTCTACTTCGTACTCTTCTTTACCAGCAATTACAGAGGATAGAGTGCTTTTTCCTGATCCGTTAGGACCCATAATAGCATGAATTTCTCCCTTGTTTACTTGTAGGTCGATGCCTTTAAGAATGTTATTATCCTCTACACCAGCTTTTAATCCTTTTATCTTTAACATAATCTTTTTTTTATCCAACGCTTCCTTCTAGGGATATCGCTAATAGTTTTTGTGCTTCAACAGCAAATTCCATTGGTAATTGGTTCAATACATCTTTGCAATAGCCGTTTACAATTAAGGCGATTGCTTCTTCTGTTCCTATACCTCTTTGGTTACAATAAAATATTTGATCTTCTCCAATTTTTGAAGTTGTAGCCTCGTGCTCTACTTTAGCCGATTTATTTTTTACTTCGATATATGGAAAGGTATGAGAGCCACATTTATCTCCCATTAGTAACGAATCACATTGAGAGAAGTTTCGAGCGTTTTCTGCGCTTTTCATGATTTTAACCAAACCTCTGTAAGACCCTTCGCTTTTACCGGCACAAATACCTTTAGAAATGATGGTACTCTTAGAGTTTTTGCCAATATGGATCATTTTTGTTCCGGTATCGGCTTGTTGCAAATTGTTGGTTACTGCTACAGAATAAAACTCTCCAACAGAATCGTCTCCTTTCAAAATACAAGAAGGGTACTTCCAAGTAACTGCAGAACCTGTCTCAACTTGAGTCCAAGAAATCTTAGCTCTATCGTGGCAAATACCTCTTTTAGTAACAAAGTTGAAAACACCACCAATACCCTCTTCGTTTCCTGGATACCAGTTCTGAACCGTAGAGTATTTTATTTCGGCATCGTTTAGAGCAATAAGCTCTACAACTGCTGCGTGTAATTGATTTTCGTCTCTCATAGGAGCAGTACATCCTTCTAGGTAACTCACATAGCTTCCTTGGTCAGCAACCAATAAAGTACGCTCAAACTGACCCGTGCCAGCTTCGTTAATACGGAAGTAGGTAGAAAGCTCCATAGGGCATCTTACACCTTTAGGAATGTAGCAAAAAGACCCATCTGTAAACACCGCAGAATTAAGCGCTGAAAAGAAGTTGTCTCCTGTAGGAACCACCGATCCTAAATATTTTTTTACCAAATCGGGATATTCTATTACAGCATCGCTAATGGAGCAAAAAATAATTCCCAATTCTAAAAGCTTATCTTTAAAGCTAGTAGCTACAGAAACGCTGTCCATTACAAAGTCGACAGCAACACCTGCTAGTCTTTTTTGCTCATTTAAAGAAATACCTAGTTTTTCAAAAGTCTTACGCATTTCTGGGTCAAGATCATCTAAACTTTCTAATTTTTTCTTTTGTTTAGGAGCAGCATAATATATAATATCCTGATAGTCAGGCTTTTTATAGCTAACATTAGCCCAGTCAGGCTCGTCCATTTTTTTCCAAACCTCAAATGCTTTTAGTCTTCTTTCTAAAAGCCATTCTGGCTCATTTTTTTTAGCGGAGATTAATCTAACAACATCTTCGCTTAATCCTTTTGGGATTTTATCGCTTTCAATGTCAGTAGTAAAGCCGTATTTATATTCGGCACCTGTAACTTCCTTTAATATTTTATCTTCTTCTGTCAAATCCTTAGGTTAAAAGTAGTTAGACTGCAAAGCTTTCGCCACATCCGCAAGTTCTAGAAGCGTTAGGGTTATTAAAAACAAACCCTTTACCGTTTAAGCCTCCAGAATATTCTAGGGTAGTGCCAATTAAATAGAAAAAACTCTTTTTATTGACAACAATTTTGACTCCATTGTCTTCAAAAAGTTTGTCGTCCTCCGTTTTTTGTTTGTCAATTTTTAAGTCATAAGAAAGACCAGAACAGCCGCCACTATTAACGCCTACGCGAATAAAGACTTCGTTACCCTGACCCTCTTCTTTTATTAGTAGAAGAAGCTTCTCTTTTGCTTGTTGACTTACTTGTATCAAAACCTTCTTTTTTAATTAGTATGCAAAGATACAAAATTTATATGTTGAATATCTATTTAATCACTACATAAAATATGCATTAAATGACGTAAATTTGTGCCATGAGTATATTAGAAGATAAAAATCAACCAAAAACTCCTATTTCGGAGCTGGGAGAGTTCAAATTAATAGAACATATTACTAAAGACTTCGTTGCTAAAAACAGCAATACAGTTTACGGAGTTGGAGACGATTGCGCTGTAATTGATTGTGGGGATAAATACCAATTGGTTAGCACAGATATGCTAATTGAGGGTGTTCATTTTGATCTGAGTTATACACCTCTTAAGCACTTAGGTTATAAGTTGGTTGCTGTTAATGTTTCTGATGTTTGCGCTATGAATGGAGTAGCTCAGCAGATAACCGTTAGCATCTCTATCTCTAATCGATTTACTCTAGAGTCAATTGAAGAATTATATTTAGGAATCCGATTAGCTTGTGAGGCATTTAATGTAGACCTAGTGGGTGGAGACACCACTTCTTCGATGTCAGGAATTTGCATTTCTGTTACGGCGATTGGTCAGGTCGACAAAGACAAAGTTGTTTACAGAAAAGGTGCTAAGGAAAATGATTTATTAGTAGTTAGTGGAGATTTAGGTAGCGCTTATTTAGGACTTCAAGTTTTAGAAAGGGAAAAGCAAGTTTTTCAAGCCAACCCTAAAATGCAGCCAGATTTGCACAACAACGACTATGTATTAGAAAGACAACTCAAGCCAGAGGCTAGAATTGATGTGGTAAAATTATTAGCAAAAAAGAATATTGTTCCTACTTCAATGATTGACGTTTCGGACGGACTTTCTTCAGAGCTTCTTCATATTTGCAAAAGTTCTAAAGTGGGATGTGCTATTTATGAAGATAAATTGCCAATTGATTTTGCAGCTATGACTTCTGCTGAAGAGTTTAAAATATCAGCAGCTACATGTGCATTAAATGGTGGTGAAGACTATGAGCTTTTATTTAGTATAAGTCAAAACGACTACGAAAAATTAAAAGACGATCCAGATTTTACCATTATAGGGCATATCACAGATCCTTCCAGTGGAACTGCTTTTATAGCAAAGGATAATTCTCGCCACGACTTAATTGCTCAGGGTTGGAATTCGTTTGACTAAACCTTTGTTATTAGCCAAGCGTTGTAGTTAATTATATCTGTTTCTTCAGCCTGGCGGCTTGTTGTCGAATTTAATAATTTATCAATATCTAACTTAAGCGATTTGTTTTGGCTAATGTTATTGGTAAACATTAGTTTTCCAATTATACTTATCAGCAATTGTTCTCTTGTAAATTCCTCTAAGCAAAGAATAGCTTTAAACTCTTTTTTAACTTGATTCATTCTTTGTTCTAAGTAGTCAAAATCTTTAATTTCATACCTTATTATTAGCTCAGCAGAAACGATCTTTAATTGGAAAGAAAGAGCAAAATCGTAAAAGTTTTTATGTAAAATAATTCTGCTTAAGTGTTTGATGGAGGGTTTGAATTGTTTTTTATCAAAATAAAGCAATGCTAGGTTCGAGCAAACAAAGAAGTAGTTATAATCTGATTCTTTAATGATTTTTTCTTCTTTAGCCTTTAGCAAAATTTCTATTGCCTTTGTTTTGTCTGTTTTTGAGTAATTAATTACTAAGGAGTTGTAATAATAAAACAGAAACTTATCGTGTAAAAATCCGTCATACTCATTTATTGCTTCGAAGAGCATTTGTGTTTTTTGAAGCGATTCTTCTATTTTGCCATTTTTAAAAAGAGCATTAATTAGAAAAGTGAGTAGCCTTAATTTGTTTTCATGGGTTTGTTTGTTGAACAGATTGTCTCTTGTAAACTCTGAAAAAGTGTGATTTAAATATTCTTCTAGGGCAACAAAATCGTGCCTTTGTATTAAAATCCTGCTTACAGCCTGAAACATTTTAATCCTTAGCTTAGGACTTGATATAATGTTTTTGTCTTGAGAAAAATCAGCAACTGTTTTTTCTAACAAGTTAATAATTGGGGCTTTTTTTCCTGAAAAATTTTGGGCCTTTTTTAGTCGATACATTACTGCTGCAAGAATATCATCTATTTCTTGAATTTTATTTCTTGCACTATTGTTTTCTTTTCTTTTTTGAATGTAATTAACAACATCAATGTTAGGAATGTCATGAGATAATTTTATGATTTCAAAATAAATAATATTTAGAATCTCATAAGCCTCTATTTGCGCGGCTTTTTTTTCAGCTTTTTTTAAGTAATCTAATGCAATAATATGCTTGCCTTTGGCATGGAATACTCTAGAAAGAATGATGTTTTTCATTAACGACAAGTCCGCTTCTTCATCGAGATACTGCAAGGTTAGGCTTTTGTTAATGTCTTCCAAAAGTCTATTTTTCAGTCTGTAAAAAGCATTTTTGTTTTGATCATAAAGCTTTTGCTGAAAATTCGATTCAGAAAATTGATCTGTTTTTTTAATTTGATCAAATAAGAGAATGTCTTTCCTCGTTTTATTGCTGTTAGTCCGACTTGCGTATAATTTAAAAAAGCGCAATTCTTCTTTAGACATGCTTAAAATAATTTCTTGTAATGTGTTCATAGGCGTTAAACTGTATGACATTTGAACGAGTAAGGTAATCAATTATTGCTTAAATTTTTTATTTTCAATTAGATATATTTGTATATGATAAAAAGGATACTAATTATATTGTTGATGAGCATATGCTCACAATCGTTTTCTCAAGAAAACTATGCAATGACTTTTGGTTATTATGATCCTGTAATTGCAGATACAACCGAATATTACGACCATCTATCTGTTTCTTGTTATGTTGTTAATACTGGAGCGGACACTATTTTCTCTCAAATTAGAGCAATGATATCTAGTAATCCAGGAGCTGGAGAGGAGAGTGTTAGAGAAATTTTTTCTGTTTCTTTTGAAGACGGTAGTGGCTTAAATCCGGGAGATAGTATTTATTTTCCAGCCCCAGAGCCTGGTTCTATTAATGGAGCTTATGACATTATATTACCTTCTAACAATTATTATGATGGGGATAATATTATAGTAGTCTGGCCTGTAATTGATGGCGCTATTAGTTTTACTACCGAACAATTTTCCAAAGATATATTTGTTAATGAGTCCACATCTTCTGTTGCCGAAAAGTCTATTTCCGACATCAAAATTTTAGTGTCAAGTAGTTTAATTGAAATAAGCTCTTCTACTATTGTAGATAAGGTTCAACTCTTTAATGTAGAGGGTAAGTTGGTTGCTGAGTCGCAGTCCAATAAAATTTTAAAGAATAATTTAAAGTCTGGAATTTATCTTCTTAAGGTTATTCAAAAAGGAAAACTTGTTTCACACACTGTTTTTATAGATTAGGTTAATAATATGGCGTAGCAGATTTATTTGCTACGCCATTTATTTAGTTCATCAAGTCTTCAATCTCCTCACATTCTAAAGGTATATTCTTCATTAAATCATGAGGCTTCTCGTCCTTAATTACAAGGTCGTTTTCTAATCTAATTCCTAGGCTTTCTTCTAAAATATATATTCCTGGTTCGCAGGTAAATACCATTCCGTTTTCTATTGGCTTATCCCATAGGCCAACATCATGAACGTCTAGTCCTAAGAAGTGACTCGTTCCATGCATAAAATACTTTTTATAGGCTGGTTTTAGTGGGTCTTGTTTTTCTATATCGTGTTTGTCGATTAGGCCAAGGCTTACTAATTCCGATTGCATGATTAAGCCCACTTCTTTATGATAGTCTCCAAGAATGGTTCCTGGCACTAACATTGACGTTGCTTCTTTCATTACATGTAGTACAGAGTTGTAAACTTGTTTTTGCCTTTTGCTGAAGCGCCCACTAACCGGAATGCATCTTGTCATATCAGATGCATAGTTGCCGTATTCTGCCCCTACATCCATTAAGATTACATCTCCATCCTTACATTCTTGGTTGTTGTCTATGTAGTGTAACACGCAAGCATTTCTTCCAGAGGCAATAATTGGCTCGTATGCAAATCCTTTTGATCGACTTCTAAGAAATTCGTGCATATATTCTGCTTCTATTTCGTATTCTTTTACTCCTGGTTTTACAAATTGCAATACTCTTCTAAAACCACTTTCGGTAATATCACATGCTTTTTGTAGAAGTTCAATTTCTACTTTGTGTTTTACAGATCTTAATTCGTGCATTTCTACAGCAACCTTTTTAAATTCTTTGGATGAGTAAGTTTTTTTGCACCAAGAATTCATCCTATCTGTTTGAGTTTCAACCTCTGAGGCTGCTCTCGAATGCTCGTTACTGTTAAGATACACAAGGCTTACGGCCTCCATTAATTCTTTTAACTTGTCTTTAAAAGTAGTGTTCCATGACACGTTTTTTATTCCAGAGGTTTGAAACGCTTGATCTTTGTTGAGTTTGGCGCCTTCCCAAATAGCGATTAATTCGCTCGTTTCTTTTAAAAACAGATGCTCAGTCATTTCACCTTTGTGGTCGCGGTAAATAATTAATTTGCTTTCTTCTTGGTCTATTCCGCTAAGCCATAGTAAGTCGCTATTTTGCTTAAACGGCATTGTTCCGTCCGCATTTGTTGGCATTTGGTCGTTAGAAAAGAAGATTGCTATTGAGTTATTCATCATTCGACCAAGTAATTTCTTTCTATTGCTTTCGAACAATTCCTTTGATATTCTCTCGTATTTCATAGTTTTCTGATTGTTGGTCAAATGTAGCGACTTTCTGCTAATTTTTCAATTTTAAGGCTTTGATTTTTAATTTGCTAAACAGTTGTTTATGTCTTATATCAATGGTAAATTTGTACCTCAAACATTTATAAATATGAGTAAATCTGCCTTGATTAAATCATCCATTGCCAAAAAGTATTGGATGGCAGGAACAGGATTGTTTCTTTGTCTGTTTTTGATTGGTCACTTGCTAGGGAATTTGCAATTGTTACTGCCTGCAGAAGTGGCTAGCAAACAATTCAACGAATACGCAAAATTCATGACCACTAATCCATTAGTTAAAATCTTGTCTTATGTAACTTACATAAGCATCTTGTTTCATGCAATTGATGGTATCCTTTTAACAATTCAAAATAAAAAAGCTCGACCTATTGATTACGCATACAGTAAGCCTAGCGCCAATTCTAATTGGGCGTCTAGAAACATGGGTATGTTAGGAGTTATTTTGCTTTTATTTCTAGTTGTTCACATGAGAAGTTTCTGGTATGAAATGCATTTTGGAGTTGTTCCTGTAGATTCATACGGATTGAAAGACTTGTATCTTATCACTACCCAAGCATTTCAACAATTGTGGTATGTAATCTTGTACGTTGTTTGTATGGTTGCTATCGCTTTTCACCTTTCTCATGGTTTTACAAGCGCATTCCAATCTATTGGGCTTAATCATCCTAAAATAAATTCAATTACTAAAAAATTGGGCATGTTTTTCGGAATAGCAATTCCGGCTGCTTTTGCAATCATCCCTGTTTATTTATTCCTTTTTAGATAGAAAATATGAGCAAATTAGATGCGAAAATTCCTGATGGTCCTCTAGATCAAAAATGGACAAATCATAAAAATAAGGTTCGATTAGTAAATCCGGCAAACAAAAGATCAATTGATGTTATTGTTGTTGGTACTGGTCTAGCAGGAGGTTCTGCGGCCGCTTCTTTAGCGGAGATGGGATACAATGTAAAATCTTTTTGTTTTCAAGATTCTCCTCGTCGTGCTCACTCAATTGCTGCACAAGGAGGTATAAACGCTGCTAAAAACTATCAAAATGATGGCGATTCTGTTCACCGTCTATTTTACGATACGGTTAAAGGTGGAGATTACAGATCTAGAGAAGCTAACGTTCATCGTTTAGCTGAGGTCTCTACAAATATTATAGACCAATGTGTAGCACAAGGGGTTCCTTTTGCTAGAGATTATGGTGGACTAATGGACAACCGTTCTTTCGGAGGTGTTCAGGTTTCAAGAACTTTTTACGCTAAAGGACAAACAGGTCAGCAACTATTATTGGGTGCTTATTCTGCAATGTCTCGCCAAATAAATAAAGGAAAAATAAAGATGTTTAATCGCCACGAAATGCTAGACGTGGTGATTGTAGAGGGAAAAGCTAGAGGAATTATAGCTAGAAATTTAATTACAGGAGAGATAGAAAGACATTCTGCTCACGCAGTTGTTTTAGCTTCTGGAGGGTACGGAAATGTATTTTTCTTATCAACCAATGCAATGGGTTCTAATGTAACTGCAGCGTGGAAAGCACACAAAAAAGGTGCGTTTTTTGCTAATCCTTGCTTTACACAAATACATCCTACTTGCATACCCGTTTCGGGAGATTACCAATCTAAACTGACCTTAATGTCAGAGTCATTACGTAATGACGGACGTATTTGGGTTCCTGCAAAAAAAGAAGACGTAGAAGCGCTTCGCTCTGGGAAAATCACTGCTGTTGATATAAAAGAAGAGGATAGAGATTACTATTTAGAAAGAAGATATCCAGCTTTTGGAAATCTTGTCCCTAGAGATGTTGCTAGTAGAGCGGCAAAAGAAAGGTGCGATTCTGGTTTTGGTGTTAACGAAACTGGCGAAGCAGTATTTCTTGATTTCCAATCGGCTATTACTAGATACGGAGCCGAAAAAGCGAATACTAATGGTTTAGACGCTAATGACAATGCGTTAGTTCTAAAACTAGGTAAAGAGGTCGTAAAAGCAAAGTATGGTAACTTGTTTCAGATGTACGAAAAAATTACAGATGACAATCCTTACCAAACACCAATGAAAATATTCCCCGCTGTCCATTATACAATGGGTGGTATCTGGGTAGATTATAATTTAATGACTACTGTTCCTGGGCTTTATGCTTTAGGAGAGGCTAACTTCTCTGACCACGGTTCTAACCGATTAGGGGCTTCTGCTTTAATGCAAGGTTTGGCCGATGGTTATTTCGTGCTTCCATATACAATTGGAGAATTTTTAGCTGACGATATCCGAACGGGTGCTATTTCTACTGACTCTATAGAGTTCGAAAAAGCAGAAAACGAAGCCAAAGAAAGAATAGATAAATTAATAAACAACAAAGGTTCTAAGACGGTTGATTATTTCCACAAAAAGCTAGGTAAAATTATCTGGAACAATTGTGGGATGTCAAGAAACAAAGAAGGCTTGTCTAAGGCAATTGTTGAGATAACTAAACTTAGAGAAGAATTTTGGCAAGATGTTCTAATTCCAGGTACTACTAAGGAGTTAAATCAAGAGCTAGAAAAAGCAGGTAGAGTTGCCGATTTTCTTGAGCTGGGAGAGTTGATGTGTCAGGATGCTTTGGATAGGGAGGAATCTTGTGGAGGACACTTCAGAGAAGAGTCTCAAACAGAAGATGGGGAAGCGCTTAGAAACGATAAAGATTACGCTTATGTTTCTGCTTGGGAGTATACTGGTAAAGCACCAGCCCAATCGCAATTACATAAAGAAGAATTAACGTTCGATAATATAGAATTGAAACAAAGAAGTTACAAATAAAAAGATATGAATTTAACTCTTAAAATCTGGAGACAAAAGGGAGCCAACGCTAAAGGGAAAATTGTAGATTACAAAGTTTCTGATATTGGTCCTGATATGTCATTTTTAGAAATGATGGATGTGCTTAACACTCAAATCATTAATAATGGAGAAGAACCTGTTGCTTTTGATCACGATTGTAGAGAAGGTATTTGTGGCTCTTGTTCTATGTATATTAATGGTGAAGCACACGGTCCGGGTAGAGCAATTACAACTTGCCAGCTTCACATGCGTGAGTTTAAAGATGGAGAAACAATTTACATTGAGCCATGGAGAGCAAAGGCTTTTCCTGTGATTAAAGATTTAGTAGTCGATCGTTCTTCTTTTGATAGAGTAATTCAAGCCGGAGGATATGTGTCTGTAAATACTTCTGGAAATACGGTAGATGCAAATGCTATTCCTGTTCCTAAAGAAGATGCTGATAAAGCATTTAATGCGGCAACTTGTATAGGCTGTGGAGCTTGTGTGGCTAGCTGTAAAAACTCTTCAGCTATGTTATTTGTTTCTGCTAAAGTATCTCAGCTTGCTTTATTACCCCAGGGTCAGGTAGAGCAAAAAGACAGAGTATTAAATATGGTAAATCAAATGGATTTAGAAGGATTTGGAAACTGTACTAATACTGGAGCTTGTGAAGTAGAGTGTCCTAAAGAAATCTCTTTAGAAAACATAGCTCGAATGAATAGAGAGTTTTTATCTGCTTCCATTAAGTCCGAAAAGTAAAAGTGGAAAGCTCACTAAGAGTAACTCTTTTACAGACTTCATTGCATTGGGAATCTCCCCAAAAAAATAGATTGCATTTTGACAATCTATTGCAAAACGTACCTCCTACTGATCTAATAATCCTTCCCGAATTATTTAGCACTGCGTTTAGTGTAAGCGCTCCGTCCGAAGCAATGGACGGCCCTACTATTAAATGGCTTAAGCAAAAGGCTATCCAATTAAATGCAGTTATTATTGGCTCTTTAATCATAGAACAAAACAATCAAAGGTATAACCGCCTTGTTTGTGTTTATCCCGACGCCACTCTTTTTTATTACGACAAACGCCACCTTTTTTCATTAATGAACGAACAGAAACATTTTTCTGCTGGGAGTTCGAAATTAGTAATAGATGTAAAAGGCTGGAAGGTATGCCCTTTAATATGCTACGATTTGCGTTTTCCGGTATTTAGCCGAAACCAAGACGACTACGATGTATTAATCTATGTGGCTAATTGGCCAAGTTCACGAATTTCTCAATGGCAAAAGCTTCTTGGGGCAAGGGCAATCGAAAACCAGTCTTACGTTGTTGCTGTAAACAGAGTGGGAGAGGATGCAAATAAAGTTCAGTTTAACGGATCAAGTTGTGTTCTAGATTTTAAAGGAGATACTCTTGCCGACTTAAAAGACCAAAACAGTAGTTATACTACGGAGTTAGATAAGTCTGAGCTTTTGTCATATAGGATAAAATTCCCTTTTTTGGACGATAAAGATGTGTTTACTATAATTTAGTTTCCCAGCTTATTTCCAGATCCCAATTTGAACGTATTCGAATAGGTTGAGGATAAAATAAAATATCTTCTGCTTTTATTCTACTTTCTAAGTTTCCAGAATCCCAAACCCCATTTCGGTTGCTGTCTTTTATAAGCCTTAGTTGGTATTCTCCAATTAAAAGAGAATCCATTATAAATGTTTCTCCTAATTTTCCTCTAGAAACGATTCCTTGGTCATTATATAGCTCTAAAAAACTGTGAGAAGGGATGGAGTCAACTATTAGTTTTCCAAATCTAGAAATGGAATCTAATTTAAGGCTGATAAGAGCGCCTATGCTATCGTTCTCAGTAAACAGATTGATGTTGTAGTATTCTTTTTGAGAAACGAAAAGAGAATCTAGAAAACCTATCTTCTCGTCTGGTAAGGAGTAGTTTAAGTTTTTGTCTAGATCTTGTAGAGCAATAAGATGATAGAGCTCGTTTCTTAAATTAGGAAATGAGAAAAAACCATCTTCGTTTGTTTTGGCTACATAACTAGCTTGACTAAATATGTTGTCGTAATTATTATCCTTTTCATAAGTATGAAGAAATAACCAACAATCTTTAATTCCTTTGCCGCTTGTTACGTCTTTAGCATAACCCTTTATATATAAGGTGTCAATTGTTGGGCCTGTAGAAAACAAAAGACTTGCCTCTTTTGTTTTGTTGCCTTCATTTAAGTCTGCAATAGATTGACCTATAGACATATAATAGGTAGTATTGTTTTTTAATTCTTCCTTAAGCTCTACAATTAGCTTGTTTGCTTTGACCGCATAGTCTACCTTTTTATTTAATGGTGGAGAAATAAAGAAAGAACTATAGAAATTATCGACAACTATTTTTTCGTCAAAAGTGAAGATTATTTTTTCTTGTGAAAAGTTTAGAGTGTTAGCCTGAGGAGTTACCGACGTTATTGTTGGGGCATTTGTGTCTTTTGGCCCTCCGTTTGGTGGGATAACATTTGCGCAAGAGCACAATAAAGCGCTTAATAATATGGTATATATGTGTTTCATTTTCGTCTTGTAAAAATAACATTTAACACTAATATTTATAGTTGTTATACTGTCCTTTTTTTGATTTGTAACAAAAGATTATTATATTTATAAGCTCTAATTGTATTAAACGACACCTAGAAATCACTTAACCTGCTGCTTGTCAGTCACTTGCGTTTGCCTGCTAATGGTTAAGAATTCGAAGAGTTTTATAATATTTTTTAGGTACTTAACTATTTATTAACCAAAAACAAGTGATATGAGTTCAAACTCTACTATTAAGAATAATTCTGTTCCGGAATTATTTTTACAAAAATTTAAAACCATCTTGTTGCTAGCTATCTTTGTGTTTAGCTCTTCTACTATGTTCGGTCAAGGAACTGTGAATTTCACAGTTGACATGAACTCTTTAGATGTGCCTAATGCAGAATATGATAACGTAGTAATAAATGGTTCATGGAATGGCTGGCTTGGCTGGGGTGTTACCTTAGCTGATGAAGATGCTGATGGCATTTTCACAGGTTCAGCTGATTTCGAAGCGGGTACTTCTTTCGAGTACGTTGTTGCTGTAACTGGGCCTGCTGATGGCTATTCTGGTTGGGGTATGCAATTTGGCGAAGGATGTGAAGATCCAAACTTTATGGTTACTGTTGGTGACTCGGGTTCTGTAACGGAGTCTGTAGCTGACGTTTCCTGTGTTGTTCTTCCTGCATTAGCAACTGTCGAATTTTCAGTTGACATGAACGCTCTTGACGTTCCAAATAGCGATTACGACAATGTTGTTGTAAACGGTTCTTGGAATGGCTGGAATGGCTGGGGAGTTACCTTGGCTGATGAAGATGCTGATGGCGTTTTCACTGGTTCTCTGGAATTAGATGCTGGCACTTCATTCGAGTATGTTATTGCTGTAACTGGGCCTGCTGATGGCTATTCTGGTTGGGGCTTACAGTTTGCCGGATGTGATGGTGTTAACTTCATGGCTACATCTGGTGAAGAGGGATCAACTACTTCTTCTGTTGCTGTTGTAGATTGTGGTCCTGCTCCAATTTTAGGTTGTATGGATGCTTCGGCATGTAACTACAACATGGATGCTACTGAAGATGATGCTTCATGTACTTACGCTGCTGAAGGCTTTGA
>TARA_B110000003_G_scaffold172618_1_pt1 | contig 82212 bp, 74 predicted proteins | sample TARA_B110000003 | Tara Oceans TARA_B110000003 (sample SAMEA4396424) | marine metagenome | biome: Westerlies Biome; feature: [SRF] surface water layer (ENVO:00010504); material: water (ENVO:00002006), including particulate matter (ENVO:01000060) such as... | depth 5 m
AGATCGGATAAGTGAAATTAACGTCTCATCATAATCAAACTTAATTAGCAGCTGATTATTTTTTCTGTGAATTTTTTCTTCAAGAAATATGGTAGGGTGTTGTAAAGATTCCATAGCAGTTACAAAGTAAATAAAATAGTTGATTTAAACAAAAAAACCACCCAAATCGGTGGGTTTTATATTGCATAAATTTTTAAGTATAAATCAAATTTTATTCTTTGCACTGTTAGTGTTTAATAATATTATTTTTTGAAATTATTTCACCTTTGTTTTTTATATGGTAATAGTACACCCCTTTACTGAGATAACTTAAATTAATTTCTAAATTGTTTGAGTCTAATTTAAAATACCCTACAGATTGTCCCAAAGAATTGTAAATAATAAATTCTAAAGATTCAGTTTTTGAGAGGCCTAATTTAATAGTTACATTACCTTTTGTAGGGTTTGGATATACCAAAATATGTTGTTGTAAATGCGCAACATCTTTTGTTGAAAGCGTTTCTGAACTAGCAATCCAATTACTCGCCAAACTATTGTCTGAATTTAAATCAACTAATTGTAAATATGGCCCATCTCCGTCTGCACTCTCAGGCCAAGGGTCACTGTCTGTATAACAGACTTCATCTATAGTATTTCCGAAAGCATCCGATAAAATAATTTTATAAGAACTATTGCTTAGATCTCTTGTAAACTCTCCAAATGGAGCAAAACCGTAGAAATCTTCAAATGCCGCAGCATCACCACTTAAATAAATTTTTTTATTTTCATCCACAGTAGCATCAGACAGAAATTGATATGAAATTCCTAATTCTCTTATGTAATATCCTGTTAAATTTATAGTTTCATTGCTATTGTTGGTTATTTCAATAAACTCTAGTTCTTTGCTAGAATATCCTCCTTCTTCTATAGGTTTATAGTGTATTTTACTAATCACTAACTCAGGAACAGAAATAGTTAAACAGTCGTTTGGAGAACCTATATTAGCATTCATCCAATTAATACGGTTTAAAATCCAATCTTTCATTGCTATGATGTTCTCTTCTTGATCAGCGACCGTTGGCCAGCCGTCTTGTGGGGGCCATCGTTGTAACTCTCTAACTTGAGATTCATTTACAACCTCTATAAATTCATCGATCAGGCTAACAATAGTACTATAGTTTAAGGCTTTATTTTCGGCAGTTAATTCAAACCAACGTTTAGATAAATAACATTTAAAAGTGCTGTCTTGAAAAAAGTCTTTCCAAAATTTAGCACCCATATTTTCATATTCAAATTGCCATACATCATAAAAACTTCTATCAAAACCAAAAACAAATAAATCATTCCCATAGGATAAATTATAATCCCAAATAGGACCAGCTCTTAATTTGCCACTCCTATCTTTGTGAAAAAAGGTGCTAAATTGATAAGAGTCAGGGTTTGAAGCAATTTCTGCCATAATCATATAATCTACAAAACTAGGAACATCTATAATTGATGGATAACCATTAATTATTGAGGTATTAGCGGGGTTTGTTTGAGCTTCTAAGTCTCTAAAAATAGTTTCTACATAAGCTGCTTGTTCGATTGTAATATCTTCTGTTTTTGGATAATGATGCAAGAAGTTTGTTTCCCACCCTCCATAATTAGGCATTGTCCAAGCCACTACATCTCCTCCAGTAGTTTTATCTGCTTTAATGATGTATCCCCCCGTTATCTCGGGTAAATTATTATCGTCATCATCAATTTTTTTTAAATTAACCCTATCAGAATCCCTTTTAATTTTTTCGGTTAAAATATACACTCCCTTATAATCATCGTTAACAATCACTTCAATATATTTTAATCTTGGCGCATAATTACCCATATTAGCTGCTAATGTATATGATAGATAATCACGGATCATTGATGGGTCATAAGCTAAAGAATTTAAAACCCAATCATTCTCGGAGGGCATTCCTAACAAACTTACATTATTATTAGAATCATCATCCTCTAGAAGAGTAGTAAATCCGTATGGTTTTTTATCCAATACTTGAGAGCTACTTCCTCTTAACTCTATCCCTATTCTGCCACTATAGTTTAAGTAAGAATCATTAGTAATATCTGTTAAATAGTTTCTAGTTCCGTCTGGTCTATAAATAAGTTGCATTGTAGCTAGAATTTTAGGGTCATCTAGAATTTCATAAGGGGCATTGGTATTAGGGTCAATGTCAGTTGAAATGACCATAATAGGCAAATTACTGTCGGTTAGAATTGATTGTTGTGCAAATGCAACCTGGTAAAAAAGGACTAAGAAAAATGATATTGCAATTATTTTTTTGTTCATAAAGATAAATGTAGCATAATTTTGAGCAGGGCAGTGTCAAAAATAAAAGAATAGTTGGAATGGATATTTTTTCAATTATAAATCAAACTTTATGCCTTGTGCTAGGGGCAATTCATCAGAATAATTTATAGTATTTGTTTGCCTACGCATATATACTTTCCAAGCATCAGATCCAGACTCGCGCCCTCCACCTGTTTCTTTTTCTCCTCCAAAAGCGCCTCCAATTTCTGCACCTGAAGTTCCAATATTCACATTGGCAATACCACAGTCAGAACCTGAATAAGACAAGAACTTTTCTGCCTCTTTCAATTCATTAGTCATAATAGCAGAAGACAAGCCTTGTGCGACTGCATTTTGTTTTTTAATGGCATTTTCTACACCACCTATATATTTCATTACATATAATATAGGGGCAAAGGTTTCATGCTGTACTATTTCAAAATGATTTTCAGCTTCAATAATGGCTGGTTTTACATAGCAACCACTTTCATATCCTTTACCTTCGAGGACACCTCCATCTACCAATACATTTCCTCCTTCAGCTTTTGCTTTTTCAATAGCAGCTAAATACGTATTCACGGCATCATGATCAATCAATGGACCAATATGATTGCGTTCATCTAATGGGTTTCCAATAGTTAATTGCTTATAGGCTCCTACAATGGCATCCCGTACTTTATCATACACAGCTTCATGAATAATGAGTCTTCGAGTAGATGTACAGCGTTGCCCACAAGTCCCTACAGCTCCAAATACCGCACCTGGCACTACTACTTTTAAGTCTGCCGTTGGCGTAATAATAATGGCATTATTACCCCCCAATTCTAATAAAGATTTCCCAAAACGTTGGGCAACAGTAGCGCCAACAATTCTTCCCATTCTTGTAGATCCAGTAGCAGATACCAATGGAATTCTTGTATCAGTTGTCATCATTTCTCCAACCGTATAATCTCCAGTAACAATAGAAGAAATCCCTTCTGGCAAGTTGTGTTCTTTTAAAACCTCTGCAATAATATTCTGGCAAGCAACTGCGCATAATGGTGCTTTTTCAGAACCTTTCCATACACATACATCACCACAAACCCAAGCCAAAGCAGTATTCCAGGCCCAAACGGCTACTGGAAAATTAAAAGCAGAAATAATACCGACTACACCTATGGGATGCCATTGCTCTCTCATCACATGTCCTGGCCGTTCAGATGGGATCGTTTGCCCATTTAATTGTCTAGACAAGCCGACAGCAAAATCACAGATATCAATCATTTCTTGGACTTCTCCATACCCTTCTTGTAAAGATTTTCCCATTTCATAAGAAACCAATTTGCCAAGAGGCTCTTTTAAATCTCGCAATTTATTTCCAAACTGACGAACAATTTCTCCTCTTTGTGGCGCTGGCATATCTCTAAAAGTCTGAAAAGCTAAAGTAGCTGTTATCATTACTTGCTCGTAATCTTTTTGAGTAGTTGCTCTTACTGTACCAATTAATTTACCATCTACTGGTGAATAACTTGCAATAAGTTCACCATTAGAAAAATTGTGACTTCCTGAAGAAGTTCCATGGTTAATGTCCTGCAGGCCTAATTCTTTTAGGGCTTGTTGAATTCCAAAATCAGTCATTTTGTGTATTTTTGATTAAATCAAAAATACAATAAACTTTTACAAAAGAAGCAAGTGTTTTTATCAATTATAATGAAACTTTATTAACTAAATCCGATTATTTTTGTGATATATGCAAAAAGCCATTTTCAACATACAAAACGAAACTGATTTTGAGCGCTGTGCTTTGCAAGTGTTTAAACATCAGTTTGAAAATAATAGGGTGTACAGGTCTTTTTGCGATTTGCTATACATTCATCCAAGTGATGTAAAAGAAGTAGCAGATATTCCTTTTTTGCCCATTCAGTTTTTTAAAACCCATCAAGTGCTTTCAGCCAACCATTTGGTTCAAGAAACCTTTACCAGTTCGGGTACTACAGGAGCTCAGGTAAGTAAGCATTTGGTAACAGATCTAAGTTGGTACAAAAAAAGTTATACGAAAACATTTGAGCATTTTTATGGACCCTTAAAAGAGTTTACGGTTCTAGGACTTTTGCCTAATTATTTAGAGCGGGAGGGCTCTTCGTTAATTTATATGGTCAATGATTTTATCCATAAATCTAAGAATTCTAAGAGTGGGTTTTACTTAGACAATTTATCTGAGCTATCAAAAACACTTGAAGCTCTAGATCAAAAAGGAGAAAAAGTACTGTTAATTGGGGTTACGTTTGCGTTGTTAGATCTCATTGAGAGCCAATTTTTTACACTAAAAAACACCATTATTATGGAAACGGGGGGTATGAAAGGGAGACGTAAAGAAATTATCAGAGAAGAACTACACGCAACTTTATGTGATGGTTTTGGGGTCTCTAAAATTCATTCAGAATACGGCATGACCGAATTATTAAGTCAGGGATATTCAAAAGGGAACGGAGTTTTTGATTGCCCACCTTGGATGAAAATTGTAGTCAGAGATACAGAAGATGCGTTATCTATTTTAGAGACTTCTAAAACAGGAGGTTTAAATGTAATTGATTTAGCCAACTATAATTCATGTTCCTTTATTGCAACTCAAGATTTAGGAAAAGTAAATATTGATGGCTCTTTTGAAGTCTTAGGGCGTTTCGATCATTCAGACATTCGCGGATGTAATTTGTTAGTACTGTAATTTAATAACTAGATTACAGAATTTTTAAACTACAAAAAATGATGAATGCCTTATTGAACTTTCAGTAAAAAATAATTCTTTTTCCCTCGTTGTAATAAGACATAGGTGTCTTCAATTAAATCAGACGAAGTGATCATAAAACTATCTACTACTTTTTCTTTATTCACAGAAATTGCATTTTCTTTTAAAGCTCTTCTAGCTTCTCCATTAGAACTTAAAAACCCTGTTTTTGCAGACAATGCCGCAATCATATCTAGTCCGCTCTCAATTAGTTCTTTAGAAACTATTGCTTGTGGTACACCATCAAATACATCTAAGAAGGTTTGTTCATCCAAAGATTTTAAATCGGCAGCTGTAGACTTTCCAAAAAGAATCTGTGAAGCCTTGATTGCATTTTCATACGCATCTTGTCCATGAGTCATCACGGTAACCTCTTTACCAATTTTCTTTTGAAGTAAACGCAAATGTGGAGCTTCTTTGTGTTCTGCAGATAAAGTTTCTATAGATTGCTTATCTAAAAAGGTGAAGATTTTAATATATTTTTCTGCGTCCTCATCAGAAGCGTTTAACCAATACTGATAAAATTTATATGGAGACGTTCGTTTAGCATCTAACCAAACATTACCCCCTTCAGTTTTTCCAAACTTTGTGCCGTCTGCCTTGGTTATTAAAGGAACTGTTATTGCATAAGCCTTTCCTTGTGCTTTTCTCCTGATCAATTCTGTTCCTGTTGTAATATTCCCCCACTGGTCAGAACCTCCCATTTGTAACTTACAGTCTTTTTCTTTATAAAGATGATAGAAATCATATCCTTGAAATAACTGATAGGTAAATTCGGTAAAACTCATCCCTACTTTAGATTCAGAGCTTAAGCGTTTTTTAACAGAATCTTTAGCCATCATATAATTTACCGTGATATGTTTTCCAGTATCTCTCACAAAATCAATCAATGAAATATCTTTCATCCAATCAAAGTTGTTCAACAATTCTGCGGCATTGCCAGTAGCATTAAAATCTAAGAATCGGCTTAGTTGAGCCTTAACACCCTCAATGTTTTTTAATAAGCTTTTTTCGTCTAATAAGTTTCTTTCTGAGGATTTGCCAGAAGGATCTCCAACCATTCCAGTTGCACCCCCAACTAAAGCAATAGGCTTATGTCCTGCATTTTGGAAATGCTTTAATATTAAAATTTGAACGAGACTTCCAATATGTAAAGAATCAGCAGTTGGATCAAATCCAATATAACCAGCAGTACTATGCTTTAACAAGTGTGCTTCAGTTTCTGGCATGATATCATGCAACAAACCGCGCCATCGTAATTCTTCAACAAAATTTGTCATCTTCTTACTTTATAAAAAGCAAAGATACATTTCTGAGGTAAATAAACTAAATTCGTAGTATGATTTTAGTAACAGGAGGCACAGGTTTAGTAGGGGCCCATTTATTGGTTCGTTTAACTCAAGAAAATGAAAGGGTAAGAGCGATCTATAGAACTCTAGAAAGCATAGAAAATGCAAAAAAAGTTTTTTCTTATTACAAAAATATTCCTGTAGACTTATTTTCTAAGATAGAATGGATACAGGCAGACATCACCCAAGTTCCATCAATGATTATAGCTTTTAAAAATGTAAAAAAAGTCTATCACTGTGCTGCAATTATTTCTTTTGACCCGAAAGATTATATAGAGATGAGAAAGGTAAACATTCATGGAACTGCCATTATTGTTAACTTGGCGATTGATGCCAATATAGATAAGCTATGTTTTGTAAGCTCTATTGCAACTATTGGGAATGATCCAAAAAAAAAGAGGGCTACTGAGGAAAATGAGTGGATTGGGAATGAAATAAATAATGGGTATGCAATCACAAAATACGGAGCAGAGATGGAAGTATGGCGTGCAAGTCAGGAAGGGGTAAATGTTGTTGTTGTTAATCCTGGAGTTATTTTGGGAAGCGGTTTCTGGCATAGTGGTTCTGGTAAAATGTTTTCACAGGTATTCAAAGGACTGCCTTTTTATTCAGAAGGGGTTACGGGTTTTGTTGGCGTTAAAGATGTTATTAATTGCATGGTAAAATTAATGGAAAGTAATTACAAAAATGAACGCTTTATAGTAGTTTCTGAGAACAAAAGTTTTAAAGAAGTTCTTTTTTATATTGCAGATTCTTTAAAAAAGAATAGACCATTTAAATGTGTAAAACCCTGGCAGGCAGCTCTTTTTTGGCGCTGGGAATGGCTAGTTTCAACCTTAAGTTCAAGAAAAGTAAGAATGAGTAAATATATGGCTAAAACTCTAAACTCAAAAACATATTATTCTTCAGAAAAAATAAAAAAATTAGTAATAGAAAAATTTGAAAATATAGATCAGGTTGTCAAACAAGTAAGTGATGACTTTTTAGTTTGATTTTTTCTTTAGACTTCTTTTATTATTTAAAAAATCCACAGGGAGTTTTCTTTTTTTAGACAAATCAAATTTATCGATGGCTTTATTTTTTTTGGCAGCTCTTTTCTTTTTTATAGAATTTCGTCGAATAGAATCGTTGACACTTTTAATTCCCTCAAACAAAGTTTGTTTCTCTTTTAATAAATCAGTAACCTTGTCTAGCATGGGGCCATATTCTTCAACTTTAGAGGTATAATAGAAATTGCTTCGATTAAATCGTGAGCTATCTATTTTATATGTCTTGTAAACCAAAGGGATATAGCTGATTTTTTTTTGTTGGTTTTTATTTTTTATGCCTTTCCCAGAAGAGGCTAAATATAAATCTTTCAAAAGTAAAATCATCGAATCTTTAGGGATAAGATCTTTGGGTTTTTCGTAAATAGTATTCCCTGAACAAGATGCCAGTATTGAAACTAAAATAAAAACAATAAATTTTTTTTTAATCATCTATTAAAAGTAATTCGTTTCCCTTTTTTAGTGTTATTAAAAACACCCTTATTAAACATCAATATTCCATTTACAAAAGTGTGGGTAACAGAAGAAGAAAAAGTAACTCCTTCAAATGGAGACCAACCGCATTTATATAATATAGTTTTTTTCTCTACTAATTGTGGAGCATTTGTGTCTACCAAGACCAGATCTGCATAATAGCCTTCTCTTATAAAACCTCTTTTTTCTATTTGGAATATTGTAGCAGGGTTGTGACAGGCTTTTTCAACTAATTTTTCTATTGAAATGATGTTTTCTTTTACCTTTTCTAGTAAAGCAAGTAATACATGTTGTACTAAAGGACCACCACTTGGAGCCTTTAGATAAGAGTTAGATTTTTCTTCAAGAGTGTGTGGGGCATGATCTGAAGCAATAATATCTATTCTATCATCTAATAAAGCCTCCCATAAACCTTCTCGGTCATTAGCTGTTTTTACCGCTGGATTCCATTTAATATGAGTCCCTTTTTCTTTATAATCATCATCAGAAAACCATAGATGATGTAAACAAACTTCAGCAGTAATTTGTTTTTGTTCTAAAGGGATATCATTTCTAAAGAGAGAAGTTTCTTTTGCTGTAGAGAGATGAAAGACATGCAATCTAGCACCTGTTTTTTTTGCCAAAGCAATGGCTTTAGATGATGAAAGATAACAAGCTTTTTCACTTCGTATGACTGGATGTAATTCTATAGGAATATGATCGCCATAAACTTCTTTGAAGTGTTTAGTATTTTTTTTGATCGTATCTTCATCTTCACAATGTACAGAGATAATTAATTTAGTTGATGAAAATATTTTTTCTAGTACTTCTAAATTATCTACTAACATATTTCCTGTTGATGAACCTAAAAATAATTTAATACCAGCAACAGTTTTAGGGTCTGTCTGTAAGAGTTCATCCAAATTATTATTGGTGCCACCAAACATAAAAGAATAATTGGCAAACGAGGATTGAGCAGCAAGATCAAATTTATTTTGCAATAATTTTTGAGTAGTTGCTTGTGGTATAGTATTCGGCATTTCAATAAAAGTGGTAATTCCACCTGCAACAGCAGCCCTGCTCTCTGAAGCAATAGTAGCTTTGTGGGTAAGACCAGGCTCTCTAAAATGAACTTGATCGTCAATCAGTCCTGGAATTAAATATTTTCCACTAGCATTAATGATAGGAAGATTGTTTGAAGCAATTGAATTTCCTATTTTTTTTATAAATCCATTTTTAATTAAAAGATCACCAAGAAAAGTAGTTCCTTCGTTAACTATAGTCGCATTTTTTATAAGATATGAATTCATCGCAAGCCTTTTAATCTCATCTTTATAACTCCAAATAGCGCTTCTTGTACGATACCTCCACTCATTTTTGATTTACCTGAGGTTCTGTCTGTAAAAACTACAGAAACTTCTTTAATTGTAAATTTATGTTTCCAAGCTTTAAATTTCATTTCAATTTGAAAGGCGTATCCAACAAAACGAATTTTATTTAGTTTGATAGTTTCCAGCACAATTCTTTTGTAGCAAACAAATCCAGCGGTCGTGTCATGTATTGGAATTCTAGTAATGAAGCGCACATATTTTGAGGCAAAATATGACAATAAAACTCTTTTCATCGGCCAATTTACAACGTTTACACCTTTAGAATATCTAGAACCTATAGATACATCTGCACCTTCTTTATTACATGCGTTATATAACCTATTTAAATCTTTTGGATTATGAGAAAAATCAGCATCCATTTCAATAATATAATCATATTTTCTCTCAATTGCCCATTTAAACCCATGTATGTAAGCAGTCCCGAGACCGTTTTTTTTCTTTCTATTTTCAATAAAAAGACGCTTAGAGTAATTAATTTTTAGATTTTCAACTATATTGGCTGTACCGTCTGGAGAGTTATCATCAACAACTAAAATATGAAACTTTTTTTTCTGATTAAAAACAGCTTCTATAATAGCTTCAATGTTTTCTTTTTCATTGTAAGTTGGAATAATAACTAAAGTATCAGACATAAGAAAATGTGACAGAATAGTCACAAATATACATTTTTTTATTACTAATTTTGTGTTAATGTTAGTCCCAATAAAGAAGTAATGGAGGCCATTCAAAGAAGTATTTTGTCAAATAACTGGATTGTATTGATTCTTGTATTTTCTATAGGAATACTTTTTTTTCTTAAAATGTTTAAGACAGAGAAGTTTAAAGGGTACATTGGCTCTTTATTTAATAAAGGATTCATAGAAATAGAGGCAGAAGAAAAGTATTTACGCCTTTCTTCTTTTCATTTAGGATTTTCTTTTTTTTCTTTTTTAACGCTATCTGTTTCTATCTATTTTATTATACATCCCTTTGTATATTCAGACGCTTTTTTATTTGAAGACTATCTTGAAGTTTCTAAATATATTTTATTGTTTCTTTCCATTAGATATTCAATAGAATTTTTATTGATCACTTTGCTTAAATTAAGAGAAATACTCTCTTATTTTTTCTTCTCAAAAAGAGCCTTCTCCTATTCAATTTCTATTGGATTATTAATTTTAAACATAATTTATTTTTATAGCTTTCGTAACTATAGCCTTTTTACAGTTGGTCTTATACTCCTCTTTTCAATAAGACTTTTTTTCATACTGTTTCATAACAAAAACCTGATTATTAAAGAGTTGTTTTATTTTATTTTGTACCTTTGCGCCTTCGAATTAGCACCGCTGTTCGTTTTGTTTAAATTGATATTTTAAATAAATAAAGAAGTAGATTATGAAAGTGAAAACAATCTTGGTATCACAGCCAGCACCAAAAACAGAAACATCACCTTATTCTGATCTGTCTCATAAACAGAAAGTTAAAATCGATTTTAGGTCTTTTATACATGTAGAAGGAGTCACAACAAAAGAGGTAAGAGTTCAAAAAATTGATTTATCTCACTACACAGCTATTGTACTTACCAGTAGAAATGCCGTTGATCATTTTTTTAGAATTGCTGATGAAATGCGATTTAAAGTGCCTGATGCTATGAAATATTTTTGTCAGTCTGAAGCGGTTGCTTATTATTTACAGAAATACGTAGTCTACAGAAAACGTAAGATTTATGTTGGGAAAAGAACTTTTTCAGAATTAGGAAAACTGATTAAAAAACACAAGGATGAAAAATTTTTATTGCCATCTTCAGATAAATTAAAACCTCTAATTCCATCAGAATTAGATGCCTTAGGTGTAAATTGGAAAAGAGCAGTATTATACAAAACAGTTGTTAGTGACTTAACAGATTTAGAAAATGTATTTTATGATATTTTAGTCTTTTTTAGCCCATCAGGAATAGATTCGCTATTTAGAAATTTTCCTGAGTTTAAACAGAACAATACTCGAATTGCTGTGTTTGGGAACTCTACAGTAAAAGCGGCTACAGCTGCAGGGTTAAAATGCAATATAACGGCTCCATCTCCAGAAACACCTTCCATGACAATGGCACTAGAAAAGTATATAAAAGAAGTAAATAAAAAATAATAGTTCTAAAATCTTGGAGCAAAGATAACCACGCTTTAGTGTGGTTTTTTTATGCAAATAAAGTTGCAAATACTTCTTCAATTTTTCCGACAAGAATAAGTTTTATACCATCTTTTTGAAGTGAAATTTTGTTGTATTTAGAAGCTACAAACGTTTTATAGCCTAGTTTTTTAGCTTCTAAAATCCGTTGATCTATTTTTGATACAGGGCGTATTTCTCCGGCTAAGCCAATCTCTGCAGCAAAACAAACATTTGGGGAAATAGCAATATCTTGGTTAGAAGATAAAATGGAAGCTACAACCGCTAAATCAATAGCAGGATCGTCTATACTAATACCTCCAGTAATATTTAAAAAGACATCCTTAGCAGCAAGCTTAAACCCAGCTCTTTTTTCAAGAACAGCCAATACCATGTGTAGTCTTTTTAAATTGTAACCAGTTGTGGTTCTTTGAGGTGTTCCATAAACAGCTGTGCTAACTAAAGCTTGTACCTCTATCATTAAGGGTCTTATGCCCTCTAATGTAGAAGAGATAGCTGTACCACTTAAATCTGCGTCTTTTTTTGAGATTAAAATTTCAGAAGGATTAGAAACTTCTCTCAATCCGTCTGAGAGCATTTCATAAATACCTAATTCTGCTGTAGAACCAAATCTATTTTTTTGTGCTCGTAAAATACGATAAGTATGATTTCTATCGCCTTCAAATTGTAGCACAACATCTACCATGTGTTCTAAAATTTTAGGACCAGCTATTTGCCCCTCCTTATTTATGTGACCAATCAACAGAACAGGGGTGCCAGTTTCTTTTGCAAATTTTATTAATTCTGCAGTGGTTTCTCTAATTTGAGAAATACTGCCAGGTGATGCTTCTATGGCGTTGGTGTGAAGCGTTTGTATAGAATCAATTACTAAAACTTGAGGCTGAACTTTTTCAATATTTTTAAATATTTGTTGTGTATTGGTTTCTGTTAAAATAAGACAATTAGAGGTGTTTTTTTGAATTCTTTCAGCCCTCATTTTTATCTGTGATTGACTTTCTTCACCAGATACATACAATACCTTGTTTGGGATTGCTAATGATATTTGTAATATAAGTGTAGATTTTCCAATCCCTGGCTCTCCTCCTAATAATGTTATAGAGCCCTTTACTAGACCGCCACCAAGAACAGTATCAAGCTCTTTGTTTTTTGTGGGAACTCTTTCTTCTGCATTGAATTGAATTTCTTCAATTTTTAAAGGTTTAGAGATTATTTTTGCAGCATTAGATTGTTTCCATTCTCTGGCTACTTCCTTTTGGATTACTTCCTCCACAATGGTATTCCATTCATGACAAGTACTGCATTGCCCCATCCATTTTGCGTGCTGTGTTCCGCAATTTTGACAAAAAAAAGTAGTTTTAGCTTTCGCCATTTGATGTAAATTTTTACAAAGAAAAGAAAAATTACTTTGCTTTATTGCAGATTGGTAAAAGTAAAAAAGAGAGCCCACCAAAAACAATAACCATAACAGTTTGTGCAGTCCACATAATCCAACCAAAAGCGGTAGCAGGTTCTTCAGCAACATCAAAAAGTGCTAAAGCCGCAGCAACTGCAATTGGGTACAAACCAATTCCACCATTTGTAGCAGCAATAGAAAATCCTCCAGCAATAAAACCAATTAAAACACCTCCAAAGGGGACTTCTAGGCCTTCAATTGCAGGAATGGTTGCCCAGAACATAAGAACATACATAATCCAAATAAATACAGTATGAAAAAGATAAGCCCATTTATTTTCCATTTTAAAGATGCTGGTAACCCCTTCAAATAAACCAGCAATAAATCGTCTTACTTTTAAAAGAAAACCTGAGGTTGCTTTTTTCACAAAAAAAGTAAAAGTGAAGAACACCATCAATAAAATGACGAGACCTGTACCAATTTTAATTGGATTAATATTTTTAGTTAAGAGCTCGTAAATAAAATCAAACTGAACAAAAAGTGTAATAATTATAATACAAAGCATCATAATTAAGTCTGCAATTCTTTCTGCAACAATCGTCCCGAAACCTTTTTCGAATGGCACACTTTCATAATTTGTTAAAACCAAAGCTCTTGACACCTCTCCGGCTCTTGGGATTGCTAAATTCACTAGATATCCTACTAAAACAGCTAAAACACTGTTAGTGAATTTTGGTTTAAAACCGATAGGCTTTAGCATAAACTTCCACCTATAAGCTCTCGATAAGTGACTTAAGATTCCAAAAAACAGTCCGAGGAAAATCCAATTATAGTTTGCGTCTTTGAAATAGCTGATTAAAATATTAACAGAAATTTTTGATATGGAATACCACACCAAAAAACTTCCAAATAAAAGAGGTAGAACGGTTTTTAATATTTTTTTAATAGCTAAACTCACTAGTTAAGTGTATTGTCTTTTTCATTAGGGAACACCAATGATGGCTTGAAGGTTTTAGCCTCTTCAAAATCTATATAAGCATAGGTAATCAAGATCAATACATCTCCAACCTCTACCTTTCTTGCTGCTGCACCATTTAGTGTAATCTCACCACTTTTTTTTGGCCCGGGAATTACATAAGTTTCTAATCGCTCACCATTGTTGTTGTTAACAACTTGAATACGTTCTCCTTCTATAATGTTTGCAGCATTCATTAAATCTTCATCTATGGTTATGCTCCCTATATAATTTAAATCTGCACCCGTTACTTTAACGCGATGGATTTTAGATTTTACAACTTGAACTAACATGGTTTCAAAAGTACTACTTTTTTAAAATTTAAAGATTAATAATTAGCAAAAAGAAGTTAAGAATTAAGGGATATATTATCGATTAACCGAATGGTCCCTGCATATACAGCTATAAATGCCCTTAGTTGTTTTTTTGGGGTTAAATTTGTTGCATCTTCAAAGGTTTCTTCATCGGCAATTACAAAGTACTCTATATCAAAGGAAGGATTTTCTTTAAATTCATTTATCACCCATTTTTTAATAGAATCAATTGATTGAGTATTAATTTTTTCGGCAACTTTCAATAATATTTTATAAATTATTGAAGCACTTTTTCTTTCTTCTTTCGTAAGGTGTTTATTTCTTGAGCTCATTGCTAGTCCATTATTTTCTCGGCATGTAGGACAACTCACTATGGTAACGTTAAGATTATTTTTTTCTACCATTTTTCGGATTATTTGCAATTGTTGAAAATCCTTTTCTCCGAAATAAGCATTGTTGGGCATTGTAATTTCTAACAGTTTTTTCACAATGGTCCCTACACCGTTAAAATGTCCTTTTCTGAATTTTCCTTCTAGATGCATATCTAAACCATCAAAATTAAAATGATTAGAGACAATATTCTTTGAATATATTTCATTTACAGAAGGAATAAAAAGAACATCACAATTAGTTTTTTTTAATAAAATTAAATCACTTTTAAGTGTTCTAGGGTAATTTTCTAAGTCTTCTTTTTGGTTAAACTGAGTTGGATTTACAAATATACTTGCAATTGTAATATGATTATTTTCCAGAGATTGTTCAATTAAAGAAGTGTGACCCTTGTGAAGCGCACCCATAGTGGGCACAAAACCAACTGTAGTTTTTTTAGTACGAAATTCCTTAAAATAAGCTGCAATCTCTTTCTGAGTTCTAAAAATCTTCATACCCCTAAATAATGTATATGACTGCAAACTTAGTATTTTAACAAGACTTTTGCATAAAAATTTGTATTTTTGCAAAACTTATATAAAGGCCTAAATTTAATGAAAGATAAGAGAATATTGTATGTTTCTTCAGAGGTTGTACCTTACTTACCAGAAACAGAGATAGCATCTACTGCATTTAATGTAGCAAAGAAAGCTCATTCTAAGGGTGTTCAGACGAGAATATTTATGCCTCGGTTTGGGGTAATTAATGAAAGAAGACATCAGCTTCACGAAGTAATTCGTTTGTCTGGGATGAATTTAATAATCAATGACATGGATATGCCTTTGATTATAAAAGTTGCTTCTATACCTAAGGAAAGAATGCAAGTTTATTTTATTGATAACGATGAGTATTTCAAAAGAAAAGCAATTTTTTCAGATGAAGATGACCAACTATTCTCAGACAATGATGAAAGGGCTATTTTTTTTGCCAAAGGAGTTGTTGAAACAGTTAAAAAATTAAATTGGGCTCCAGATATTATTCATGTTCATGGATGGATGGCATCATTATTACCATTATATATTAAAGAATATTACAGTGATGAGCCCTTATTTTTAGAAAGTAAAATAGTTACCTCTATTTACGATAAAGATTTTGAAGGATCATTAAACTTAGACCTCGCCAAGAAAATTAAGTTTGATAAAATATCAGACGATAAAATAAGTATTTTAGAAGAACCAAACTATACAAATATTTTAAAAAGTGCTGTTTCTAACTCTGATGCTGTTGTTCAAGGAAGTAAACATATCTCTGATGAAATTGCAGAAGAAATTAGTAATAAAGGAATTCCAGAACTATCATTTCAAGAAGAAGATTCTTTTGAATCATATTTAAATTTTTACAAAGAATTAATATCAGAAGAGTAAACTTAGTTTGGTTATGTTAAGAAAATATTTTAAAACAACATTATATGTTGTTGCTACAGCGTTTTTTTTAGGTTCGGCACTTTCTTGTGAGGAAGATTTTAGAGACATAAGTACCGGAATGATTAGAAATGGAGAGTTCATAACAAAAGATACTATTTTCAATATAGAAGTTTCAGGGAAAAATATTGAAAATGTTCAATCAGATGGTTTTGCAATTGGTGGTGTGTTAGGACAATATCTATTAGGGGTCTATAATAACGAAAAATTTGAGAAAATAGAGGCATCTATTATTACTCAGTTAAGAATTCCACAAGATTTAACGATAGTTGATCAAGAATTTGAATCAGATACTACTGTTGTTACTTCGATAGACACAGTGTTGTTAAGAATACCATACAATGCAACTTTGTTAACCTCTACTTCATTTACAAATTATACGTTAGATTCCATCATAGGAAATCAAACGACAGATTTCACATTAAACATTTTTAGACTGCAAACGTATTTAAATAACTTAAACCCTTCTTCACCTTCTTCACAGAATAATTATTTTTCTGATTATAATTATGAAGTATTTCCCGAAAAATTAAACTTTTTTGAAGACACCCAATTTAAGCCTATTAGAACCGATACTGCTCATTTTGTTACAAGATCACTAAGCACTGGAGATGTTTACGATACAGATACTATTGTATATCCAAATTTAAACCCCTCTATTAGTATTCCACTCAAAAAGAACCGAATTAAAGAACTCTTTTTAGATCAATACCAAACTGCAAGTTTTGCTTCTCAAGATGCATTTAATGATTATTTTAGAGGTTTAAAAATACAAGCTGAAGGGGATGATGGTTCTCTAATGTCATTAAGCTTTAACAGTCCATCACTCCAGCCCTCAATTGATATTTATTATACAAACACTGTATTAACATCAGGAGGTACAGTAGTTTTAGATACTATAAAAAAGACCAATACATTTTTACTTTCAGGGATAATAAATAGTGAATATGTTATGAGCCCAGGACAAACTCCAGGGCCTAATAATGTTGTAATCCAAGGTACTGCCGGTTCTGTGGGGCAGTTAAAAATCCTGGGAGATGATACAGATATGAGTGGTATACCTGATGCCTTAGAAGATTTAAGAACAGAAAATTGGCTTGTAAATGACGCCTCTATCACTTTATATGTAGATCAAGATATTGTTTTATCAGATACGATTGCACCTTATCAATTATTTATATATAAAGACAGGTTAAATAATACTGGTTTAGAATCGCCCAGTCAAATTCTAGATTATACAACAGAAGGAGTAAATCAAGTAGGAGGGCTTTTACAATTAGATGACTCAAACAAACCAAATTCGTACACATTTAAAATTACTGATTATATTTCAGAATTACTATCTGGGAATATAAATGATTTACCTCTTTTAGGGGTAAAGGCATTCAATCCAACAGATCCTCCTTCTTTAGCTTCGGATACACTAGTTAGGAGTCACAATTGGAATCCAAAAGGAGTAATTTTATTAAATCACAATACACCAAACGAATCTAGAAGAGCTCAATTAAAAATTTCATATTCTATTAGGGCAGAAGATAATTAAACACTAAAAATACAATCTCAACCCACTCCATAAAAATATTATGTGCGGAATCACAGGTTACATAGGAACTAAAGATGCATACCCAATTGTTATAAATGGATTAAAAAGACTTGAATATAGAGGGTATGACAGTGCGGGAATTATGATCTATGATGGTACTGAAATTAATCTATCCAAAACAAAAGGGAAAGTTTCTGCCTTAGAGATAATAACCACTAAGGATTCTAAAAGAAAACAAGGAAGTATAGGAATTGGCCACACAAGATGGGCGACACATGGTGTCCCCAATGACATTAATTCTCACCCACATTTATCACAATCAGGAAATTTAGTAATTGTACATAACGGAATTATTGAAAATTATGATACTTTAAGGAAAGAATTAATTTCTAGAGGGTACACTTTCCAAAGCGATACAGACACAGAAGTTCTTGTGAATTTAATTGAAGAAGTCAAAAAACAAGAAAAATGCAAATTAGGAAAGGCTGTCCAAATAGCTCTAACTCAAGTTACAGGTGCATATGCCATTGCAGTTTTTGATATAAAAAAACCTGATGAAATTGTTGTTGCGAGACTGGGAAGTCCAATAGCAATTGGATTAGGAAATAATAATGAGGAGTTTTTTATTGCTTCTGATGCTACACCATTTATAGAGTTTACAAAGAATGCTGTTTATTTAGAAGATGAAGAAATGGCTATTATAAAACTTGGAAGAGATATTCTAGTAAGAAAAATATTAGATGATTCTCTGATAGATGCTTCTATTCAAGAACTTCAATTAAGTTTAGAGCAAATAGAAAAAGGGGGCTATAATCATTTTATGATCAAAGAAATTTATGAGCAACCAAAAGCAATAACGGATACCTATAGAGGTAGAATGTTAGCCAATCAAGGAATGATAAAAATGTCAGGAATTGATAATAATCTTAAAAAGTTTCTCAACGCAGAGCGTATTATTATAGTTGCTTGCGGAACCTCATGGCATGCAGGGCTTGTAGGAGAATATCTTTTTGAAGACATGGCAAGAATTCCTGTAGAGGTAGAATATGCCTCTGAATTCAGATACAGAAATCCAATAATAACAACTAATGACATTGTGATTGCGATATCGCAATCCGGAGAAACGGCAGATACTTTAGCAGCAATTAAATTAGCAAAATCTAAAGGGGCCTTTGTTTTTGGAGTTTGCAATGTTGTAGGGTCATCTATTGCTAGAGAAACAGACGCTGGAGCCTACACGCATGCAGGTCCAGAAATAGGGGTTGCCTCAACTAAAGCTTTTACTACACAAATTACAGTGTTATCCTTAATTGCATTAAAACTTGCCAAAGAAAGAGGGACGCTCTCAAATTCTGTATTTAATACATATTTACAAAAATTGCAGTTAATCCCCTCTAAAATAGAGAAACTACTACAAATAGATGATACTGTTAAAGAAATTGCTGAGTTCTACAAAGATGCTAAAAACTGCTTATATCTTGGGAGAGGGTTTAATTTTCCTGTAGCATTAGAAGGAGCGTTAAAACTAAAAGAGATTTCATATATCCATGCAGAAGGCTATCCTGCTGCTGAAATGAAACACGGTCCAATCGCCTTGATAGATGAAGATATGCCTATTTTTGTGATTGCAACTAACAAAGGGCATTATGAAAAAGTAGTTAGCAATATTCAAGAAATTAAATCTAGAAGAGGTAAAATTATTGCTATTGTTACTGAAGGAGATGTAACTGTAAAAGAAATTGCGGATCATGTGATTGAAATCCCTGAAACTGAAGAAGCACTTACACCCTTATTAACAACAATCCCCTTTCAATTATTGTCATACCATATCGCAGTCTTGTTAGATAAGAATGTAGATCAACCAAGGAATTTGGCAAAATCGGTTACGGTAGAGTAGCTAACCGTATGATTATCAAGTGATTAGATCTATTTCTGAACTCTTTATTTTTTATCATGAATTTGGGTATGTTCACCATTGTTCCAGAGTGATAGGATATCTGTTGCAACTGTTGCTCCACTTCCTGCTGCAATGGAAAATTGGCTTCTACAGCCAGACAAGGTTCCACAAACATACACTCCTTTTTTAACGAGGTAGTTATCGTTCTTTAATTGAATTCTATCTTTTGATGGCTTGGCTCTCTGATGAGGTTCTATATACTCATCTAGCCCTTTAACTAGAAAAGGTTTTGCATAATTTAAAGCAAGAACTACTACCTTAGTTTTGTGTTCATTTTTATTGGTTCTTACAATAGAAAAATCATCATAATTTACAATTGAAATTACTTTTTCATGTTCTATTTGATTAACATCTGGATAATTTTTGGTCAATAGGTTTTTGCCTTCTTTTAATACATTAAAACCCAATGTTCCTGCTGTTAATCCGAGTACATTATTAAAAAGAGCATTCTGTAAATGAGAACTTCTTTGGTGAATAATTACCCCTACTTTTTTATTTGCAGCATAGGGTTTTTTAAGTCCTGATCCAAGAACTAAAGCACATTGCATACCCGCAACACCACCTCCTATAATTAACGCGTCAAACATAGTTAAAAGAGGGCTTGAATATTTGCAGTAAACAATTTTACTGCAATAGCTAACAATATTACTCCAAATATTTTACGAATGATTTTAATACCGTTAGCTCCAATGATACGTTCTATTTTTGGGGATGTTTTTAATACAATGTATATGACCACAACATTACATAAAACAGCTATGATAATATTTTCTATATGAAACTCTGCTCTTAAAGAAAGCAACGTAGTTAAACTTCCGGGACCAGCAATCAATGGGAAAGCTAGTGGGAATACTGTAGCCGTGATGCTTTCTGAGTCTTCGTCATCTTTATATAGGGTAATCCCTAAAATCATTTCTAAGGCTATGAAAAAAAGAATAAAAGACCCTGCGACTGCAAATGAATATACATCAATACCTATTAATTCTAATAAACTTTGCCCTAAGAAAAGAAACACAATCATAATAACTCCAGCAATAAGTGTAGCTCTTTCAGACTGAATATGCCCAACTTTTTTTCTTAAATCTATGATAATTGGAATATTTCCAACAATATCTATGACCGCAAATAATACCATAAAAGCTGTAAATATTTCCTTAATATTTAAATTCATAATAAGTTCATTTAAAGTTGCAAAAGTAGAAAACTTACCTAATCAAAATATCAAAAAATAGAAAATATTTTGTCTTATTTTTGCGAAATGTTTCAATTAGGAAAAACCATTGTGTCTGAAGATCTTATTGAGAAAGATTTTGTGTGTAACCTTTCTAAATGTAAAGGAGAATGTTGTGTTTCTGGAGTTGCTGGAGCACCTTTAGAGAAAGATGAAGTGACTATTTTAAAAGATCTCTATCCAAGAATAAGGCCTTTTTTAAGAAAAGAAGGGATAAGTGCTATAGAGGGGCAAGGAAGTTCTGTAGTGACTGGTTTAGGAGAATTAGAAACACCTTTGGTTAATAATTCTGAATGTGCATATCTTGTTTATAATGAAAATAAAATAGCATTTTGTGGCATTGAAGAAGCATATAATAAAGGAGTTATAACCTGGAAGAAGCCCATTTCATGTCATTTATATCCAGTAAGAGTCAAAGAATACAGTGAATTTGCAGCTGTAAATTATCACAAATGGGATATTTGTAGTGACGCATGTATTCTTGGTAAAGAATTACAAGTTCCAATTTATAAATTTGTAAAAGAAGCATTGATAAGAAAATTTGGAGAAAATTGGTTCTTAGAACTAGAAAAGGTTGCTAAAGAAAATAGGAATTTTTAAAAATAAAGAAGATTTTTTTGGAATTTTAATTTTTTTTGAGTTTGCAAAAAAAGTACTCTGTAAAAATTTTTTTTAATTCCAAAAGAAAAGCATTTTTTTTTAACTCTATCTATTTTAAGAATGTCAATGACAATAAGGCTTTGTCAAAAAAAAAATTCATAATAATCTAATTTTCAGGGCTTTAAAAATAAAATTTTAAGCAGAACATCTTTAGCGTATTTTTACTTTTGTTAAAAACTTAGTGGGTTTTGTGAATAAGTAGAGCTTTGTATTTGTTCCTTTTTTTTCAATCTTTGTTAACCCCGATATAAGAGTAATTTCCAATAATTAAGAAAACCTTAACATTAATGTCTGTATTAGAACCCATTTTAAAGCCAAATGATAACCGATTTGTAATATTTCCAATACAACACGATGATTTGTGGGATTGGTATAAAAAACAACAAGCATGTATTTGGACAGCAGAAGAAATTGACCTGTCTGAAGACATCATAGACTGGCAAAATAAACTATCAGAAGATGAACGTTTTTTCATCAAACATATTTTAGCTTTTTTTGCAGCTTCTGATGGGATCGTTAATGAAAATTTAGCTGAAAATTTTGTAAATGAAGTACAATATTCTGAAGCAAAATTCTTTTATGGATTTCAAATCATGATGGAGAATGTTCACTCAGAAACCTATTCTCTGTTAATAGATACTTATGTTAAGAACGAGGAAGAAAAAGACAAGTTATTTAATGCAATAGAAACTTTTCCGGCTATAAAAAAGAAAGCACAATGGGCTTTAAAATGGATTGAGTCAGACTCCTTTGCGGAACGACTCATTGCTTTTGCGGCAGTAGAAGGAATCTTTTTCTCAGGTGCATTTTGTTCTATTTTTTGGTTAAAGAAAAGAGGCTTATTACCAGGTCTTACTTTTTCTAATGAATTAATCTCTAGAGATGAAGGAATGCATTGTGACTATGCCGTTCATTTACATAATAATCATATCTTAAATAAAGTTCCTAAAGATCGTATTAAAGAAATTATTGTTGACGCTTTAACTATTGAAAGAGAGTTTGTTACTGAGTCATTACCGGTAAGTTTAATAGGGATGAACGCTAAGTTAATGACTCAATATTTAGAGTTTGTTACAGATCGTTTATTAGGAGAATTTAATTGCGAAAAGGTATATCATTCAACAAATCCATTTGATTTTATGGAAATGATTTCTCTAGAAGGAAAAACTAATTTCTTTGAAAAGCGAGTATCGGAATACCAAAAAGCTGGCGTTAAATCTGGCGGAACAGGTAGCATCAGTTTTGATGCTGATTTCTAGAAATCTATTCAAAAAAGCAGCACCTGATTTTTAACAGGGAGAAAAGCAAATAAAATAAACAAACCGTTTTTACGGTTGGCAACTAATTATAAAAACAATAGCAGCATGTATGTAGTAAAAAGAGATGGCAAAAAAGAGCCAGTGATGTTTGACAAAATCACAGCAAGAGTAAAGAAAATGTGCTACGGCCTTAATAAAATTGTTGATCCAGTCAAAGTAGCAATGCGGGTGATTGAGGGTTTATATGACGGAGTAACTACTCCAGAATTAGACAGCTTAGCAGCCGAAATAGCAGCCACAATGACTACTGCACATCCAGATTACGCGAAACTAGCAGCTAGAATTGCAGTATCAAATCTACATAAAAACACTAAAAAATCATTCTCAGAAACTATGGTGGATTTATATGAATATGTAAACCCTAGAACAGGTAAAAAAGCACCTTTGTTATCTGATGAAGTTTTTAAAATTATTTCTGATAATGCTGAGAAATTAGATTCTACGATTATCTATAGTAGAGATTTCAATTATGATTTTTTTGGATTCAAAACATTAGAGCGTTCTTATTTACTAAAGTTAAATGGAAAAATTATAGAAAGACCACAACACATGCTAATGCGTGTTTCTATAGGGATACATTTAAATGATATTGATGAAGCTATTGCAACGTATGAATTAATGAGTAAAAAATTCTTCACGCATGCTACTCCTACATTATTTAATGCTGGTACACCAAAACCACAAATGTCTTCATGCTTTTTACTTCAAATGCAAGATGATAGTATTGATGGAATTTATGATACATTAAAACAAACTGCAAAAATTTCTCAGTCCGCAGGAGGAATTGGCTTGTCTATACATAATGTTCGCGCGACCGGATCATATATTAGAGGAACAAACGGAACCTCTAACGGAATTGTGCCAATGTTAAAAGTATTTAATGATACGGCCCGTTATGTAGATCAAGGAGGAGGAAAACGGAAAGGATCTTTTGCAATGTATATAGAACCTTGGCATGCAGATATATTTGATTTTTTAGACTTGAAAAAGAATCATGGTAAAGAAGAAATGAGAGCCCGTGATTTATTTTATGCGATGTGGATGCCCGATTTATTCATGAAAAGAGTACAAGAAGACGGACAATGGACTCTCATGTGCCCTAATGAATGTCCTCACCTATTTGATACTTATGGAGATGAATTTGAAAAATTATATGAAGGGTATGAAAAAGTAGGGAAGGGTAGAAAAACGATTAAAGCGAGAGAACTTTGGGAGAAAATATTAGAATCTCAAATAGAAACCGGAACCCCATATATGCTTTATAAAGATGCGGTAAATAGGAAAAGTAATCACAAAAATTTAGGAACCATTCGTTCTTCAAATTTATGTACAGAAATTATGGAATATACTGCAAATGACGAAGTTGCAGTGTGTAATTTAGCATCTATTGCTTTACCAATGTTTATTAGTCAAAAAGAGAATGGAGAAAAGTTTTTCAATCATAAGAAGTTATACGATGTAACTAAGAAAGTTATTAAAAACTTAGATACTGTGATTGATAGAAATTATTATCCAGTAAAAGAAGCAGAAAACTCTAATTTTCGTCATAGGCCAGTTGGTTTAGGTGTTCAAGGCCTTGCTGATGCATTTATCATGTTACGATTGCCATTTACATCTGAAACGGCTAAAAAATTGAATCAAGATATTTTTGAAACGTTATACTTTGCGTCTGTACAATCTTCTATGGAAATTGCAAAGGCAAAAGAACCGTATTCTACCTTTAAGGGTTCCCCAATGTCAGAGGGAGAATTCCAATATAATATGTGGGGTATTAATGATGCTGATCTAAGTGGTAACTGGGATTGGAAAAAATTACGTAAAAATGTAATCAAACACGGTGTTAGAAACTCACTGTTAGTTGCGCCAATGCCAACGGCATCTACTTCTCAAATTCTTGGGAACAACGAAGCATTTGAGCCGTATACATCCAATATCTATACAAGAAGGGTATTATCTGGAGAATTTATCGTAGTCAATAAACATTTGTTAGAAGATCTTGTAGAAATGAATTTATGGGATAATAACATGAAAGAAGAAATTATGCGTGCAAATGGTTCTATACAACATATTGATAAAATTCCACAAGATATAAAAGAACTATATAAGACAGTTTGGGAGATGAGTATGAAAGATATCATCGATATGGCTCGACACAGAGGATATTTTATAGATCAATCACAATCATTAAATTTATTTATGCAAGATGCAGATTTTGCAAAACTTACATCAATGCATTTCTATGCATGGAAATCAGGATTAAAAACAGGAATGTATTACTTAAGAACAAAATCTGCTGTAAATGCAATTCAGTTTACTCTTTCTAAAGAAAAGAAAGAAACAACCCAGGAACAAGAAAAGCCAATGTCAGCAGAAGAATTTAAAGCAATGGTAGATTCTTCAAAAAATGCAGGGCCTGATGATGATTGCTTAATGTGTGGCTCATAAAAATATTAAAACAATTAGTTTAAAGAGAAGTTTTATTTCAAAAAACTTCTCTTTTTTCGTTAATTTTGAATAGAAATAAATTAAGCAAATTCTTCATAGAATGAACTGGGAACAATTACTTTCTTTAAAACGTTTTGGAGATATTCAAAAAAGACCAAGAGCTCAACAAGACGAAACTCGTCTTGGCTTTGAAGTAGATTTTGACCGTATTATTTTTTCCGAAGCATTTAGAAGTTTACAAGATAAGACACAGGTAATTCCATTATCAGAAACAGATTTTGTTCATACGAGACTAACCCATAGCCTAGAAGTTTCTGTTGTGGGAAGAACCTTGGGAAGAAGGGTTGGTAAAGCAGTGTTAGAAAAATACCCAAACTTGAAAGAGTTAGGCTATACATTTAATGACTTTGGAGCTATTGTAGCAGCAGCATCTGTGATGCATGATATTGGAAACCCTCCTTTTGGTCACTCCGGAGAAAAAGCCATTGGAGAGTATTTTAAAACAGGAAATGGAGTTTTATACAAAAAGGAACTATCGGCAAAAGAATATCAAGATTTAATTGATTTTGAAGGAAATGCAAATGGACTTAAAATTTTAACGGAAAATAGAGAAGGGATTCTAGGAGGATTACGCTTATCCTATGCAACTTTGGGGGCTTTTATAAAATATCCTAAAGAATCACTACCAAAGAAGCCAACATCTCATGTAGTAGATAAAAAATATGGGTTCTTTCAGTCCGAAAGACAAGCTTTTTTAGATATTGTTGAAGAGCTAGGCTTACACAAGAAATCGAAAACAAAAGATATTAGTTATCATAGACATCCACTAACATTTTTAGTTGAAGCTGCGGATGATATTTGTTATACAATCATAGATTTTGAAGATGGAATAAATTTAGGATTAATAGAAGAAGAATTTGCTTTAGAGTATTTAATTAAATTGGTTAAAAATACAATTGATATAAAAAAATACCATTCATTAAAGTATAAAAAAGATAGAGTCAGTTATCTAAGAGCACTGGCAATCAACACTCTAATTAATGAAGCAGTTGAAATTTTTCTATCTAACGAATCAGCTATTCTAGAAGGAAATTTTTCAACCTCATTATTAGACAAATGTGCTTATGAAGCCCAGATTAATGACATCCTTAATATTAGTACTTCAAAAATATACAAAAGTCAAGAGGTCCTAGAAAAAGAGGTAGCAGGCTATAAAATTATTACTGATTTACTAGATATTTATGTGACTGCATTAAATAATTATGAAACTGGTAAAGCAACAAATTACGATCACTTACTACTCAATTTACTTCCTGAAGAATTTAGAGTTGACACCAATTCATTTTATGAAAGAATGATGTCTGCTTGTTCATATGTCTCAAGAATGTCTGACAGTTATGCTATAAAAATTCACAAAAAAATACTAGGAAATATTGTATAGCCTCCTTTTTTGTTTTATAGTATTGATTCAAAAAATTCTTTCAAACCATTAGTATCAAGATTTAATTTTTTATGCAAAACCTTTACAGGTCCATGTTCAATAAATTCATCAGGAATACCTTTTACAAACACATCATTTTTGTAGTTATGTATAGCTATAAATTCTAAAACAGCACTTCCAAAACCACCACGTATTGACCCATCTTCAACCGTTACTATTTTCGAATAAGTTTTTAAAATAGAGTGCAACATGGGTTCATCTAAAGGTTTTACAAAGCGCATATCATAATGGGCATAATTGAGCCCTCTGATTGCATTTGTAACAGTATTTGAAATTGCTCCGATACTTAAAACAGCGATCTCCAACCCTTGTTCTAATTGAGTTCCTTTTCCAATTTCAATAGATTCAAATTCTGATTTCCAGTCAGGTGTTACTCCTCTACCTCTGGGATATCGTATTGCAATAGGATGTTTTAATCCCTTTTGGGCTGTGTACATGATATTCCGCAACTCTTTTTCATTTCTTGGGGCCACTATAATGATATTAGGAATACAACGAAGATAAGCTAAATCAAAAACACCATGATGGGTTGCCCCATCCTCACCAACTAATCCAGCACGATCAATACAAAAAATAACAGGCAAATTTTGTAGAGCAACATCATGTATGACCTGATCATACGCTCGTTGTAAAAATGTAGAGTAAATATTGCAAAATGGAATCATTCCCTGACTTGCCATTCCAGCAGCCAGCGTAACAGCATGTTGTTCTGCAATACCAACATCAAAAGTTCTTTTAGGAAATTCTTCTAACATCATTTTTAAAGAACTTCCCGTAAGCATGGCTGGAGTAATACCAACAATTTTACTATTAACCTTAGCCAATTCAATAATTGTTTCACCAAAAACATCTTGATATTTTGGAGCATGTATTTTATTACTTTTAGCTACTAACTCTCCAGTTTTAGCATTAAATTTCCCTGGGGCATGATATTTTACTTGATCTTTTTCTGCTAGACCTAAGCCTTTCCCTTTGGTAGTATTGATGTGTAAGAATTTGGGGCCTTTTTTATTTTTTAATTTTGTTAACTCTTTTAGTAACCCATCTAAATTATGACCATCAATAGGTCCTGAATAGTCAAAGTTTAACGCTCGGATAATATTATTTTTAGCTAACGATTTATCTGTTTTCACCTTGGTAAGATACTCTTTTAGGGCACCTACTGAAGGATCTATACCAATAGCATTATCATTTAAAATAATCAATAAGTTAGCGTCACTAACTCCTGCATGATTTAACGCTTCAAAAGCCATTCCGCTTGCAATAGAGGCATCTCCAATTACGGCAATATGATGCTTTTCTTTATTCCCTTGTAAAGAAGAAGCTATGGCCATTCCTAAAGCAGCAGAAATTGAGGTAGAGGAATGCCCAACACCAAAAGCATCATATTCACTTTCAGCTATTTTAGGAAATCCCGAAATTCCATTAAGTTGTCTGTTTGTATCAAAAATCTTTTTTCTTCCAGTTAAAATTTTATGCCCATAGGCCTGATGACCTACGTCCCATATTAATAAATCATTTGGGGTATCAAATAAATAATGTAATGCAATGGTTAACTCTACCACCCCAAGACTTGCTCCTAAATGACCTTGTTTAGTTGCAACTATATCAATTATAAATTCACGTAATTCTTTTGCCAAGTTTGGCAATTGATCTGTAGTTAATTTTCTAAGATCAGAGGGGAATTTTATGGCATCAAGTAAAGCATTCGTCATGATACAAAAATACAATTTTACAACTCAAAAGATATTTGTAATATTGAATAAATATTTTTTCAAATGATTCAGCCTTTTGACGATACTTATTTTATGAAAAAAGCATTGCAGGAAGCGGAACTTGCTTTTATGAAAAAAGAGGTTCCTATTGGAGCTGTGATTGTTATGAATGATAAGATTATTGCTAGGGCACATAATCTTACAGAAACTTTAAATGATGTAACAGCGCATGCAGAAATGCAAGCATTTACTGCTGCAGCTGATTTCCTTGGGGGGAAATATTTAAAAGAATGTACACTTTACGTGACTTTAGAACCCTGTCAAATGTGCGCAGGTGCAAGCTATTGGGCCCAATTGGGAAAGATTGTATACGGGGCTTCTGAACTTAAAAGAGGGTTTATCAATTTAAAAACAACTTTACACCCTAGGACCAAAGTAGTCAGTGGTGTTTTACAAAATGAATGCAGTCTTTTATTAAAGCGATTTTTTATTGAAAAAAGGAACTTGAATTAATATTCTGAATTTACACCTTTTTAATAACACTGGTTACAATTCCCCAAATTATAAAATCATTCTCTTTTGTAATTTTAATGCTAGCGTAGTTGGGATTTTCAGGTTTTAACCATACATTATTACCTTCTACTTTTAGTCTTTTTACAGTAAACTCACCATCTAGAAAACAAACAGCAATTTTATTATTTTCCGGTTCAAGGCTTCTGTCAATGACTAGTAAATCGTTGTTGTCTAAACCAGCACCAATCATAGATTGTCCGTTTACTTTAGCAAAAAAAGTCGCTTCTTTGTTCGTAATTAATTCTTCATCTAAAGAAATTCTAGTTTCCTTAAAATCATCTGCAGGCGAAGGGAAACCAGCAGATATACCAGTGTCAATGAAAATTGTACCATTGCTATTTGATGCTTTTGGTGTGAAGAATTGAAGTGCTTTATTCATTTATTTTACAGTGATAATATCGTTTATTTTTGTGGTGTATTTTGGAGATAAGTATTCTTGTTTCATTTTCCAAGTTCGTTGTAAATCTTGATTTCCTAGTTTAATTGTATCTGATTTAAATTTTTTGTTTATAGAATCTATTGCAGACATAAGTGGCTTGTGTTTTGGATTTTCCTGTAGAAATAAATTTAATTGATGATTATCTGTAGGAACTAGCCCCGTAACAATAACACCAGCTTTCTTGTAATGAATTCCTTTTTTAAACATTGTTTTTATAGCTTCTACAGCTGCTTTTGTAATAGTAAGTGTAGAATTTGTTGGATATGAGAAGACAATGGTTTTTGACACGCGATATTGTTCTGTGTTTTTTTTGTGACGATCACTTCTCAGCATCACGATTACCATATGACAACTAGATTTTTGTGCTCGTAATTTATATGCACATTGTCCTGCAAAAGTAGAAATTCTTTCTGTAATATTTTCAATATCTGAATGGGTATATTCAAAACTTCTAGTGGTTGAAATAGAGCGTTTTATTTCTTTTATTTCAAATTCAATTGTTGGAATCCCTTCTAAGTCTTTTTTCAATTTCCATTCTGTAATAGAGAAATTACTGCGAACCCAATCATCGGATAATTGTGTAAAATCAAAAGCTGTTTTACACCCTTTTAAGAGCAATCTTTTTTCTAGACGATGACCAATTCCCCATATATTTTTTACAGCGGTCCATTTTAAGGCCTTTAAGCGTTTTTCTTCAGAATCAATTACATAAACTCCACCGGTTTTTTTTGGGAATTTTCTTGCAATCTTATTCGCTACTTTGCAGAGTGCTTTTGTTGGAGCAATTCCTACACAAGTTGGGATTCCTGTCCATTTTAAAATTCGCTGTCGAATACTTTTTCCATAATTATTAAAATCGTGATGCTCAAATCCGGTCAGATTTATGAAGGCTTCATCAATGCTATAGACTTCTACTTCTGGTGTAAACTGTTCTAGAATTTTCATGACTCTAGAGCTCATATCGCCATACAAAGGGTAATTAGATGATAAAACGGTAATATTATGATATTCACAAAATTTTTTCCATTTAAAAATAGGCGCACCCATCGGTAAATTAAGCGCTTTTACTTCATCACTTCTAGCAATGACACAGCCATCATTATTACTTAAAATAACAACAGGCTTCCTTTGCAATTTAGGGTTAAATACCCGCTCACAAGAAGCATAAAAATTATTACAATCCACTAAAGCATACATAATTGTAAATATACAAACAAGAAAGTATTGAAGAATATGATTGAGTTACTTATATTTGAAAAAAGGACAAGCAGTATGAACATCTTTGATATAGTGATAACAGTTATTTTAATTTTTGCTTTTGTACGAGGTTTTATGAAAGGGTTTTTTGTTGAGGTAGCGTCTCTAATTGCTTTAATTGGAGGTATTTATGGATCGATATACTTTTCTTATTTTGCGGCAGATATTCTAAAAAGGTATGCAGATTGGAGTGAGAATTATATTACCTTAACAGCATTTGCAGTTACCTTTATAGGTATTGTAATTGCAGTTTCTTCTTTGGGGAAAGTCTTTACAAAAATGGCAAATTTTGTGGCGCTAGGAATGATCAATAAAATACTAGGAGGTGTTTTTGCTCTTTTAAAAAGTACGGTAATTTTAAGTGTAATTTTTGTTTTTTTTGCAAGGATAAACAGCACTATTTCTTTTGTAACAAAAGATACTTTAGATACATCTATATTATATACCCCTATAAAGGAAATTGTTCCTACGATATTTCCTAAAATTATTGAAGAAATTGATGAAAAGAAAAACACCATTCAATAAAGGCATTTATTATCATAAAAAGATAAACGCTATAACATTAATGTTATAGCGTTTAAAAAGGATCTCTTAAATTTATAAATTAAAGAAGATAGTTCCAGTAATTTCTTAGGAGTCTTTATGGTCTTTCACCCATTGTAAACAACTTTTAAAGTTCTCAAAAACAAACTCTTCAGAAATTAATTTAGGGATCATATTTACACGTTCTAACATATATCTTGGTTGCTTTTGAAGATCAACAAATAAGACATTTTTATTTGCCTTTTTTAAGTCTATAATACTGTCTTCTAGTGCATATAACCCAGATTGATCTATATATTGCATTCTATCCATACGGATGACAATGGTAGCTGCTGTATTTGGAATCTGTTTTGCAAGTTGTTGAAAATCGCTTGTATAACCAAAAAATAACGGGCCTTTAATATGCTTGATGAAAATTTCATCACGTAATTTTTTTGTGATTCCAATTTCATCAGCCCAAGATTCTTCTTTTAAAGAAGTTACTTTAGATTGTTGCGCTGTTAAATCTCCAATTTTCTTCATAAACATTAAAGAAGCGATCACCAATCCAATACCTACAGCATATACTAAGTTCCAAAACGTAGAAAGTAATAATACCACAATCATAATAATAACTTCTGAGCTTAATTTGACACCTACAACTTTAATATCTCTTGGTAAATTAGGAATTGCTTTCAATCCTTTATAGTCCATAACACCAATTCCTACAGTCACTAAAATTCCTGCTAAGACAGCAGCTGGAATCTTCGAAGCAATAGGCCCTAAACCTAACAATATAACCAACAACATTAAGCCTGCAATCATACCTGATAGTTTTGTTTTTCCTCCAGAATTGATATTTACAACAGTACGTATAGTAGCACCCGCTCCTGGAATTCCTCCAAACACTGCGGCAATACTGTTACCAATTCCTTGCCCTACTAATTCTTTGTTAGGCTTGTGCTTTGTCTTTGTCATATTATCTGCAACTACAGAAGTTAACAATGAATCAATTGCTCCTAGCAGTGCCAAAGTTAATGCTGTAAATATATACGGGGTAAGACTGGAGAGATTAAACTCTGTAAAAATCCCCAAATTTGGAATAGGGAATCCTGTTGGAATTTCTTCAATTGGCCTGTAATTAAGACCAAAACCTACAGATATACCGGTCATTACCACTAATGCAACTAAAGTACTTGGAACAGCAGTTGTAATTCTTTTAAACCCATATATTATAAAAATGGTTCCTAGGGCTAAAATTAATTCTAACCAATTGATAAATTTCAAAGCTCTTGGAAGTACTTTTATCGTACCTAATACCCCCGAAGCTTCCTTAGAGGCAAGATTTTTACTTTCTTTAATAATATCAGCCTCAATAATACTTTCACCTTCTGATACAGCATTTTTAAAATCGCCTAATGTAAGAGTTTTTGTATCATTGTTGTTTTTAGTGTCTTTAAGATATCTATTTAAAACTACTTCTTCAACTTGGGTTTCAAATTGCTTCACAAATTCAACATCTTCTTTAGCATTATATCCTATAGAAGGTAAAATTTGAGTAACTAATATAATAACTCCAATTGCAGTCATAAATCCAGAGACCACCGGATAAGGGATATATCTAATATATTTCCCCAAACCAGCTGCTCCTAAACCAATTTGCATAAGACCAGACAGCAAGAAAACAGTTAAAATAATAGGTAATGCTTTTTCTACATCACCATTGTTTGCTGCAATAATACCTGCAATTACGACCATACTTACGGCTGTCATTGGTGCTGTTGGACCCGAAATTTGTGTTGGAGTTCCACCAAAAAGGGCAGCAAAGAAACTAATGAAAATAGCACCATACAGACCTGCATCAGGACCTAATCCTGAAGAAACACCAAAAGCAAGAGCTAATGGCAATGCAACGATACCAGCGGTGATTCCACCAAAAAGGTCGCCACGAACATTTGAAAATAGATTTTTCATATTTTAGTGTTAAAAATTTATAAATGTGATGAGATTAATTTGATCTCTACTAGAGGTTTCAAAAATTTGATTCATATACCCAACTTCTAGTTTAATCCCTGAGTTAATTTTATATCCTAAACCTCCATAAACTCTATTTCTATCGTATACATTGGAGGCTCCATTTAGGAAGATTTCATTGTAAGCGGATAGATAGTATTTTGAGTCTTTAAAAGGAATATTAAGCCCTAAGAAATAACGAAAACGAGTTTTAAAATCATTTGCTACAAAACGCTGCTCAAAACGATAGCGATGTTGCAGACTTAGTTTTCCAATATTATGTTTTGAGATAAATTGTTGAAAAATTCGATGTTCTTCCACAGTAATTTTTTCATCTTCGTCTCCAGTATAGTTTTCAGAGTTTATGTATCCGTAACCAAGTAGTAAATTACTTTTTTCACCAATTTTATAACCCAAACCAGTTCTAAGTAATAACTGCTCTAGATTTCCAATGGCATTGTAATTTCTATATTGAATTTCATGATGAAGATTCCATTTAGAGTTTAGTTGTTTGCTACCAATATAAACTAACCAATTACCAGGGCCGTTTTCTTGACTAATTCCCAAAAAAGGGATCGAGAATAATACAAGAACGAGAATAAGTTTTTTCATGAGGCGTTTATTCATAAAAGGTTACTGAGCCATCTTTGATATCATACATAGCTCCAATAATTTTAATTTCTCCTTGTGTTTCCATATCTTTTAAAACAGCACTTTTCTCTCTAATATTTTCTATTGTCATGTAGACATTTTTTTCTGCCACATTATTAACAAATTCAATATTTCCAGAATTTCTTTTACTTGCATCTGTTGGTTCTGATACTGATTCTACTGCAGGTTTTAATTTACTGAGTAAAGTTGTTAAATTACCAAGTTTAGCATCGTCACAAGCACCCTTCACAGCTCCGCAAGCTGTGTGTCCAAGAACAACAATCACTTTAGTTCCTGCAAGTTTACATGTAAATTCCATACTACCTAGAATATCTTCATTCACAAAGTTTCCAGCAATTCTAATACTAAAGATATCACCAATTCCTTGGTCAAATACTAATTCTGCAGAGACTCTAGAGTCTACACAGTGTAATATTGTAGCAAAAGGATATTGTCCTGTACTAGTTTCAGATACTTGAGCAAGTAAGTTTCTTTCTACTTCTTTATTTGTTTGAAACCGTTTATTTCCTTCTTTTAATAAGTTAATGGCATTATCAGGAGAGATGGCTGCTTGTGTTTCTTTTGTAAGAGCTTTCATTATAGTTTGTTTAGTGTTAATCGAATAATAAATTTGAAGATGGTTCTATTTTTATAAAAATAAACCATATAAAGAGTTGTTAAAAAGGCTTAGCCTTTTATTATATAAGAAATTTTTCAGGAGGTGGACTATTCAGTTCTGTTAAACTAAAAGTATAGTTTCTTGAAAGGAATCGGATTCTTTTATTTTTTTTAAGATCTAAAACTGTTCCGACTTTATCGTTTATGTAGTATATTTTAACTTCTATATCTTTCAGAGATTCGTTTCCTTTATTTTCTTTTTCTTCTTCTCCATAGTCAACTATTTCAGTTATTTCTACATTGAACTCATGTAAATTGATAAATGTTGGCGAAACAATTGAAGCCAGGATTATCATAGAGAAGAAGAAAGTTATAATAGCTTTACTCATATTAAAAATAAAAAACAAAGGTACAACGTTGGGTGTAAATTTTTTAAGTTTATTTTAAAATTTGTGAATAATTTTTATTTCTTGGGAACTAATCCAACCGATTTTTCCATCAGCAATTCTAATTTTTTTCCAATTATCAACAGTATCTAAAACTTCAACTTTTGTTCCTTCGTGAAGTGTGAAAATTTCTTCACTATTTAGAGTAGGTGCATTTTTTATATCAGTTTGTTCAGCAAATATAATGGCTTCTATCTTGTTGTTAAAAGAAGAGTATTCTTTTAGTGTAATCAAAGCACTAATAATTAAGAAGATAAAACTGAGAATGCTGGTAACAAAAAACAAGCGTTTTTTTGAGGGGGTATAAGAAAAGTAGAAAAGTAGAAAAAATATTGCTCCAAGTATTGAAAAAACAACAGCTAAAATGGACCACTCATCATAGGATAGTTTTTTGATTAATGATGCATCTAATTTTTGAAAAATTGTTTTTGGGATTTCTTCAATATTATCTATAGTAAGTCTTTTTGCAAACACTAAATTATTTTGTGCATCTTGGTTTAAAGGATTAATAAGGAGGGCTTTCTCATAATTGTAAATTGCAGGAGCAACATTGTTTAATTTGTAATAACAGTTTCCTAGATTGTAAAATAATTCTGAGGAAATAAACTTTAAATCTTCTATTTTTTTATAATTAGTAATCGCTTCTGTATATTGTTCTAGTTTGTAAAGTTCGTTTCCTTTATCAAATAATTCACTTGTTGATTGTGACAATAAATTATGAGTTACTAACAGTAGTAAAATTAGATTTCTTTTCATCTTACAATTGTTTATCTATTTGGGTGATTACTATTTTTGAGTTTTCATAATCATCTTTCATTTCTACAACAGATACTGGGGAATATCTAGCCATATCACAACTTTTAAAAACATCTATAAATGCTTTAATTGTATGTTTATTTACCGATTTATTTTTCAATAATTCTGTGATTTTTTCTTTACTTATATCTGAAGTTTCAATTTGTAATTTAGCTTTTAAGTAATTATGAAGCGCTTTTTCTAATGCAATATAAAAGGCTTCTTTAGTCCCTAATTGTTTTTTAGCTTGGGATAAATACTTTCTAGCTAAACGATCTGCTCTACGTAATTTATTTCCTAAAATATCATTATTTCTTGCTTCATTTCTTTTTGCAATTCCAATCCCGATTGGAATAAGAAGTAACGGAAATAGTAGGATTAAATAGTAAAATTTTGAAGTATAAAAGTTAGATTTTTGGGCTAATGAGAATAATGTATTGGTTTGAATATATCTAAAATTATCACCGGTAATCATGACATCTCTTTTTGAACTTGAAGCTATATCTGAATCTGTAACTAGTTCTTTCCCCTCTAATACATCAACATATAAGTCTTCAGAACTTAGTGTAACGTATTTATTTTCTTTAATGTCAAAATAAGAAAACTCAGTATTCGGGATTTTATACTTACCCTTAAACTGAGGGACAACAGTGTAGTTTTTTGTTACCGAACCTTTAATCCCTCCTGGAGTTATTTTAATTTTTTCTTTTTGTTCAGGAGTAAAAACTTCAAGTTCAGATGGTGTTTTTATTTCGGGTAATTCAAATAACTTTAAATTTCCATTTCCTGTTACTTTTATCGAAATAGTTGCGCTTTCATTTGCCTTTAAAATATTTTTGCTATTGGTTACAATATAATTAAAATCACCAACAGCACCATTAAAGCTTTCTGGTTTTCCCTCTATTGGTAAGTCTTTAGATTTAATATATTTTTTAGCTGACGAGAAGCTTTTGGTAATATTACGTACAATTGCATTTCCAAAGAAATCACCTCTTCCTGTAGGGACACCAATGACAATATTCATCTTTATAGGGTCTATTGTCAGTTTACCCGATTTTGTTGGAATTAATAAGGCTTTTTGTAAAACAACATATCGATAGGGTTCTCCATTATAAGTACCGTTTTTTGTCGACAATCCTCTTACTTTAATGTCTTGGTTCCAAAAACCATTATATTGAGGAGATTCTGTGTATGAAAAGTCTCTCACACTTATATTTTGACTTACGTATAATCTATATTCTACATAGATCCCTTCACCAACATATGGATTGGATTTAGAAATCTCTGCCACTAAATGAATATTTTGTTGTGCAATGTAATTTGGGTCATTTGGGTCTTTAGGGATTTCTACCGGGTCTAAAACAATAACTTTTATAGGTTTTGATTCTATGATTTTATTATTTAGTTTTATACTAGCCTGAGGTATTGAAAACTCTCCTTTTCTTTTAGGTTTTATTGTATAGGTGTAAGATTGAGAAAAACTTGCTTTCCCATTAATCCATGATTGACTTATAGATTGGCTGGGACCGCTTACAATTTGAAAATTTTGAAAGTTAGGCGCCTGAAAATTGTCAGCTCCTTGTTTATTAATTGTAAATTGTATTCTTAGCCTTTGATTGAGGCCTAATTTATTTTTACTGACACTAGCTGTAAGTTCTGGTGTCTGTCCATAAACAGACATACTCATTAGAGTAAATAGTATAAGAATCTGTTTAACCTTTTGCTTCATTGTTTATTCTAATTCTCAACAAATATAAAATTTACCAATCCTTTTCTTGCTTAATTTTAGCACCTTTGGCTTTTTTTGCATTTAATTTTTTTTGAGTTTTTTTCTCTTCATTTTTTAAACTCTCTAATAATTGCTTAATTTGTTGCGGAGACATTTTACCTGGCTGAGGTTTTTGTTTCTTTTTATCGTTTTCCTTAGGGTCTTGCTTTTTTTTCTCATCACCTTTATCATCTTTTTTCTCGGGGTTTTTTTTGTCTTTGTCGTCTCCATCTTTCTTATCCTTGTCTTTGTTTTTATCTTTGTTTTTGTCCTTGTTTTTGTCCTTGTTTTTATCCTTGTTCTTTTCAAGGAGCTGTTGTGCTAGGGCTAAATTATATCGAGTCTCATCATCAGTAGGGTTGTTTCTCAAAGAATTTTTATAAGTATCTACAGCTCCCTGGAAATTTTTTTCTTGCATCATAGCATTTGCTATGTTATGATACCCTTCTGCTTTTTTAAAATTGTCTTTCTCACTCTCTATAGCAAGATTGTATTGAGGAATTGCTTCTTTATAATTCTTTTCTTGATATAATGAGTTTCCTAAGTTATAGGTTGCTTTTTTGTAGGCACTATTTTTTTCTAATGCTTTTTTGTAAGCAACAGAGGCATCTATAAAATTATTTTGACTATAAAGTTGATTACCGTCTCTTACAAATTTTCTTGCTTCCCTTTGTAAAGAAATTGAGTCTTTTTGGGCAAAAGAAATATCGGATGCTACTACCATCAATAAAACAAATAATATGTGTTTTAAATCCATCATTATACTAAAATTTAGGTGTCTTTTTCATTAAATAAGTCTACTTTTTTCAACCATTTTGTTTTCTTGTCTAACAAGAAGATATCTAACAATAAAAAGAGAATACCAATTCCTAAAAACCATTGAAATTGATCTTTATAATCTGAAAATTGTTTGGTTTCAAATTCAGTTTTTTGTGCATTCCCAATAATATCTTCTATTGCTTTAACAGGTTTGTCTGTTAAATTTCCGTCAATATAACTTCCGTTTGCAGCATCTGCTACACCTTTTAAAAGTTTAGAATTCCGTTTTGTTAAAACAGTTTCTCCTTTATATTTCTTGTATCCGATTAAAGAGCCGTTAATTTTTAAAGGGATTCTCCCCCCTTTTTGTGTACCAACTCCAATAGTGTACATTTTAATTCCTTCATTAGAAATATTTTGAGCTAACTGCTTTGTTTCTTCTTGATGATCTTCACCATCTGAAATAATAATTAAAAAACGATTTGTTTGTTCGTCATTATTATAATAGGTTTTTGCTAAATCTAAAGCTTCATTAATAGCTGTTCCTTGACTCGACACCAAATCGGGGTTTGCGTTTTGTAAAAACATTTTTGCAGCACCGTGATCTGTTGTAATAGGTAATAAAGGATATGCATTACCCGCATAGATAATAATCCCCACCCTGTCGCTTCCTAATTTATCTATAATTTTAGAAATAATTTGTTTTGATTTTTCTAATCTATTTGGAGCAATATCTTCTGCCAACATACTTTTAGATACATCTAAGGCAAAAACGACATCAACTCCTTCCCTTTTTACAGTTTTTAGCTTAGTTCCTATCTTAGGGTTTACCAATGCTAAAATTAGAAATGAAATTCCTGTGATGAAAAACAAAAGTTTGAGTATTGATTTAAATACAGAAATATTGGGAGCTAATTTTTGTAATAAGCCAGCAGATGCAAATTTTCTTTGGGTTCTTTTTTTCCATAAGGATATAAAAAGGAAAACAACAATGATTATTGGAATTGTTGCAAACAAATAAAAATATATGGGCTCTTCTAGTCTGTATAGCATTATATAAAACTTCTAAACAATGTATTTCTTAATAAATATTCTAATAATAACAATCCGCCTGCAAGAAATATTAAAAATCTATATTTTTCTTGGTAGTTATAGTATTTAAATTCTTCAATTTTTGTCTTTTCTAAGGTATCTATTTCATCATAAATATCTTGAAGCCTAGTATTATCTGTTGCTCTAAAATACTGTCCTTTTGTTTCACTTGCAATAAATTGAAGAAGCTCTTCGTCTATTTCCACTTTTTGTTTTTTAAACTGAAGTCTACCTCTAATATCTTTACTGTAGGGAAAATCTGCCATTCCGTTTGTTCCAATACCAATAGTGTATACTTTTATATCTAATTCTTTTGCAAGTTCTGTAGCTGTCTTAGGGTCAACAAATCCAGAATTATTTACACCATCTGTTAGCAGAATGATTACTTTACTTTTTGCTTCACTTTCTTTTAATCTATTTACAGCAGAGCCTAACCCCATTCCTATAGCAGTTCCTCCTTCTAATTGTCCCCATTTAATTTCTGATATAGTTCTTTTTATAATTTCTTTATCACTAGTTATTGGTGTTTGGGTAAAACTTTCTCCTGCATAGACAACGATCCCTATTCTATCGTTGGGGCGCCTATTCACAAACTTTGTTGCAACAACTTTCAACGCTTCTAGTCTATTTGGTTTTAAATCTTTGGCCAACATACTTGCAGAAACATCAATTGCCATGACAATATCTATTCCTCTATTGGCTTTTATTTTTGTACTGACAGCTACATTTCTTGGTCTAGCTAAAGCAACAATTAAGAAGGTCAAAGCTAGAAATCTAAAAATTATTAAAAGGGGTTTCAGTTTTGGTAAAAAGGTGCCTTTTACCCCAAAACCTTTTAAGCTAGATATTGTTAGCACCGCTCCGTCTTTTTTTCGCGTGAAAAAAGACCAGACAGCTAACAATGGAATCAATGTTAGTAGCCATAGAAATTCAGGGTTATGAAATTCAAAATTACTCCAATTCATCTGCTTTAGTTTCATCTGTTAGTGGCAATGGCTGTAGATTATTTAAAACGTTTTCTGCATCTTTTCTATCCTCTTCAATTTCATGGGAGAGCGGTGTTGACTTTGCAAATTTGACTAAGTCAGCTTCATTGAGTAAAGCATTTAATTTTTTAATAGTCTCTTTGCTTGTCTCAATTGCTTTTGTTTCATTAAAATCAGAAAGTATTTCAATTAGTTCATGAGTTGTAATTTCTAATGCTGGAACTTTTAACTCTTTTTCTATATAGTCACGAACAATTTCTGTGAGTTCACTGTAGTATTTTTTTATCTCATTATTCTGCCATAATAATTTATTATCTAATTTTTTAAGTCTCTCTATTGCCTCTTCGAAAGGCGGTAAATCTGAAATAATTTCTTCCTCGATTGTTGGTGGTTTTTTACGTTTAATAAAATAATATATAATGGCTAGGATGAGTAATATAATTAGAATAGCCCATAATATATAGGGTTTATAGTCATCATAGATAAGTGGCTCGCTTTGTATCGCTTTTATTGGAAATAGTTTTTGTTTCGTTGTATCCACTGCTATTGTAGCAACATTGATTAATATAGAATCTGTAAGGAATGCTCTGTTTTTGATAAAAACCTGTTGCGATGGGATGTAGAATGCTCCACTGTCAAACCCAGTTATTAAGTATTTTTTACTCAGAGTATTTTTTAAAGTGTCAATTTTTAGAGTTTTTACAACTTCTAAATTTTTTAAATTTTCTATTTTTTCAGGAAAGATAACATTGGCGGTGTCATTGGTATAAATTTTAAATTGGAATTGTTCCCCAATTCTGATGTTTGTGGTATCTGTTTTGACAGTTACTGTTTGAGAAAAAACACCTGTACTAATTAAGAAAAGAAATAAGAGAATTTTTGCTTTCATTTTTATTATCTCCCTTTGTTTTTAAAATATCCTAATAATTTTTTTACATAACTTTCGTCAACTCTTGTATTGATTGTTCCAGCACCACTTTTTTTAAAGGTATTTGTGAAATAATCAGATAATTGCAATGCGTTTGATTTGTATCTCTTTCTAACAGTTTTTGATGCTGTATTTATTAATTGAACTGAATTTGTTTCAGCATCTATCATTGGAACCATTCCTAAGTTTGGGATTTCTTCGTCATATTTGTCATAGACACGTATGCCCGTTATGTCATGTTTATTGCCAACAATTTTTAGGGTTCTTTCATAATCATCATCCATGAAGTCAGACAACATAAAAACAATGGCTTTCTTTTTCATTACATTGGAAAGAAATTTGAAAGCTTCAGCAATATCAGTTGTTTTATTTTTTGGACTAAACTCAATCAATTCACGAATAATTCTCAATACATGACTTTTCCCTTTTTTTGGAGGAATAAATAATTCTATTTGATTTGAAAAAAGGATAAGACCAACTTTATCATTGTTTTGAATTGCAGAAAACGCAAGAGTAGCAGCAATTTCAGTAACGGTATCCTTTTTAAATTGCTCCGTAGTTCCGAAATGCTCAGACCCAGATACATCTACCATAAGCATCATGGTCAACTCCCTTTCTTCTTCAAAAACTTTTATGTAAGGCTCATTATAACGGGCAGTTACATTCCAGTCAATAGCTCTAACATCATCACCAAATTGGTATGCTCTTACTTCAGAAAAAGCCATTCCTCTTCCCTTAAAGCTAGAATGGTACTCACCGCCAAAAATGTGATCAGACAACCGCCTTGTCTTCACCTCGATCTTTCGTACTTTTTTTAGAATTTCTTTAGTATCCATGCTTTAAGTAGTCTATTCTATAAGTTAACTAAACAATATCATTTAATTTTTTCTTTGAGTTTTAATCATCTTTTCTAATTTTTGATGAGATTTAATTACTCGTTTTTTGAATGAAATTAATTTATGATTTATGAAGAGTTATTTTAAGGCACTTCTATCTCATTGATGATAGAGTTTATAATATCTACGGATGAAATATTTTCGGCTTCAGCTTCATAGGTAATTCCAATTCTGTGACGCAATACGTCATATACAATTGCTCTTACATCCTCAGGGATTACATATCCTCTTCTTTTTATGAAAGCGTAACATTTAGATGCTTTAGCTAAATTAATACTCCCCCTAGGAGAAGCTCCAAAGCTAATCAATGGTTTAAGTTTAGAAAGATTGTAACGCTCCGGAAATCTAGTTGCAAAAATGATATCTAGAATGTATTTTTCTATTTTTTCATCCATGTAAACTTCATTTGCAGTTTCTCTTGCTTTTAAAATTTGATCAATAGATACAACTGGATTTACCGTTCCAAAACTATCGTTTAAATTTTGTTTCATGATAGTTTGTTCATCGCTTAATTTTGGATATTCAATTACAGTTTTAAGCATAAAACGGTCAACTTGAGCCTCAGGTAAAGGATATGTCCCTTCTTGTTCAACAGGATTTTGAGTAGCCATTACTAAGAAGGGTTGATCAAGTTTGAAAGTTGTATCTCCAATTGTAATTTGCCGTTCTTGCATTGCCTCTAAAAGGGCAGATTGTACTTTGGCAGGAGCTCTATTAATTTCGTCTGCTAATACAAAATTTGCAAAGATTGGTCCTTTTTTTATTGAAAAATCATTGTCTTTCATATTATAAATCATAGTACCTACTACATCGGCAGGAAGCAAATCAGGGGTAAATTGAATTCTGCTGAAAGAGCCTTGAACAGCTCTTGAAAGGGTGTTTATAGCTAAAGTTTTGGCTAATCCAGGGACTCCTTCAAGTAAAATATGACCATTCCCTAGCAGTCCAATAAGAAGCCTTTCTATCATTTCTTTTTGCCCTATAATAACTTTATTCATTTCTGAAGTAAGTAGATCTACAAAAGCACTTTCTCGCTCTATTTTTTCATTAATTGCTCTAACGTCTACGTCCATTGTATACTATGTTTTGAGAGTTTAAAATTTGAAAAACAAATCTACACTATTCGATTTTTTATCATTGTTAAAAATTGGTTAAAGATAGATTGGGCTGATTTTGTTTTAATCAAGGGTTTTAAAATGGGTATTCTATTACTTAAATGTTACAATATCTTAATATTAAGTTAAAATTTTTTGTTTTTGACGAAAAAAAAAGCAACATTTGCGTTTATTATCAATCAATAACAATTATATGAATCAAAAAGACTTTTTAAATTTTTTTACGGTTGTGTTTTTATTTGTTGGGGCAGTTAGTATAAATGCTCAAACAGTTAAGGGAAAAGTAGCTGATAATAGCGGAGAAGCGTTATCGTTTATGAATGTCGTAGAAAAAGGAACCACTAACGGTACCACAACTGATGAAAATGGAGAATTTTCATTAGATGTTGAAAAATTACCGACAACAATTTCAGTATCCTCTTTAGGATTCAAAACTGTTGAAAAGAATATAACTGATGCTAGTTACTTAATGATTGTTTTACAAGAAGACAATCTTGCCTTAGACGAAGTAGTATTGGTAGGATCTAGAAATAAAAACAGAACTGTGGCAAACACACCAGTGCCTGTTGATGTAATTGACGTAACTGAACTTTTAAGTGCAGGGCCTCAAGTTTCTGTAAATGATATTTTAAATTACGTAGCACCTTCTTTTACGTCGACTTCACAAACTATTTCTGATGGAACAGACCATATTGACCCAGCAGCCCTTAGAGGCTTAGGTCCAGATCAAGTGTTAGTTTTGGTAAATGGAAAGAGAAGGCACAATACTTCACTAGTAAATGTGAATAGTACTGTTGGTAGAGGTAGTGTCGGAACAGACATGAACACGATTCCGTCTTTTTCAATTAAAAGGATTGAAATTTTAAAAGATGGAGCCTCAGCTCAATATGGTAGTGATGCTATTGCTGGTGTAATAAATATTGTACTTAAAAGTAGTGAAGGACTAGAATTCCAAGTAAATCAAGGCAGCAATTGGGGTGAAGAAACCAACAACCAAAGTGGTGGAATGGATGGAGAGAACTTTCAATTTGATGTTAACTATGGAATCCCTTTAGATGATAATGGAGGTTTTATAAACTTTACAGGGTCTGTATCAACCAGAGCACCTTCTTTTAGAGCAGGAGCAGAAGGATTCTCAGGACAAATTTTTGATGGAAGTAATTCTGTAGAGTGGATAGGTTTAAATAGTGGTGCAGGTTCAGATATTACACAATATTCATTAGGGCAAATTCAAACATATGCTCAAGGGGTAACGTATTTTCCTTTTTCATTAAAGAATCAAATCAATCAAGCCACTTCAATCGACCAAATTAGAGGTTTATTAAACTTCAATACCTCAGAAGAGGAACTTGTAACTAGAGGACTTACAAGACAAGACTTTAGTATGAGAGTTGGTCAGTCTAGATTGAGAAATGGAAAATTCATGGCTAACATGGAATTTTCAATTAATGACAACTTTAGTTTTTATGCTTTTGGAGGGATAAGCCACAGAAAAGGGAATGCAGCAGGTTTTTACAGAAGACCAGCTCAATCAAGAGCCTTTACAGGGTTATATCCAGCTGGGATGTTGCCAGAAATAAATTCAATTGTAAATGACGAATCTATAGCTGTCGGAATCAAAGGGAAGCAAGGTGAATGGGATATTGATTTTAGTAATACCTATGGAAAAAATTCTTTTGATTTTAATATTGGGAACTCAAGTAATGCAAGTTTACAGCAATCATCTCCTCTTGAGGTGTATGCTGGTGGATTTTCTTTTACTCAGAACACTACCAATGTAGATTTAACAAAATTCTACGATGATGTGATGTCAGGGTTAAACGTAGCTGTTGGTTCAGAATACCGATTAGAAATGTATGATATTATTGCGGGTCAAGAAGAGTCTTGGGCTACTTATGATATAAATGGTGAGATTTGGAATGGAGATGCTACAACACAAGTTACTGATTTCTTTGGACGATCTAGACCAGGAGGAATTCAAGTTTTCCCTGGTTTTAGACCAGCTAATGAAAGAAATGCAACTAGAAACAGTTATGCTTTTTATGGGGATTTAGAATTAGATGTAAACGAGAGTCTATTCCTTTCAGGAGCAGTTAGGTACGAAAACTACAGTGATTTTGGGTCTACTTTCAATTGGAAATTAGCAGGAATTGTTAGATTAAGCGACAACGTTAATCTTAGAGCTGCTGCCAGTACAGGTTTCAGAGCGCCTTCTTTAGCTCAGTTAAACTTTAATACAATTAGTACGAATTTTATTTCAGGAGTCCCTTACGAAGTTGGAACATTCTCAAATGACAGTCAAATAGCAGGTGCTTTAGGAATTCCACAATTAAAACAAGAAGAATCCTTTAGTGCAAGTTTTGGTGTTACAGCTAAAATACCTGATGCAAATCTAACATTAACAGCTGATGCATTCTTTACTGGAATTGATGATAGAGTTGTTTTAACGGGGAACTTTGATATTCCTAGCGGAATTATTACTGATGCTGAATCAGCTCGTTTCTTTTCAAATGCTATTGACACAGAAACTAGAGGTTTCGATGTTGTAGTTTCTCACAAAGGAAATGTAGGTGAATTAACTTTATCTAGTGATTTAGCTGTAACATTTGCTTATACACAAAGAGTAGATGAAATTAATGCTTCACCAGAATTAGCTGATCAAATTGGAACTTATTTTGGAGAAAGAGAATCTTATTTCTTAGAAAAAGCAACTCCTAGATTTAAAGCAAATCTTGGACATATTTTACAAGCAGACAAATGGAAATTATTCTTAAGAAATTCATTTTTTGGAGCAGTAACTAATCCAGATACAACAATATCTCCAATAATTCCAACTGAGCGAATTCACCCAGTGTTTTCAGAAAAAGTTATTACCGACCTTTCTTTTGGATATGATGTTTCAGAAAATATGACTTTGACTGTTGGGTCTAGTAATATTTTTGACATCTACCCAGATAAATCGCCAGCAACACCAACGGCAAATCTAACAAGTGGTAATAATTTTATTTATCCACGTGTTACTTCTCAATTTGGAATTAACGGAAGGACTGTATTTGCAAGATTAAAATTTAAATTATAACATTCTAATTATAAAACATGAAAAATATTAAATATTTATCGCTATTACTTTTTTCCATCATGCTATTAGTTTCGTGTGGTCAGGATGATGTAGATAGTGTAACAAACCCAGGGGAGCTTACCCCTACAAGTGAAGTAAATGTTGGATTTGTTGATTCTAACTATGAATCGCTAGTCATAGAATCCGGAGGACCAGCTTTAGATTTTACTATTGGAACTAATGTAAATCCATTAGGTTTGGATATTTCAGTAACTTTTGGAATGTCTTCTTCTGATGGTTCACCAGAAGGAGTGGCATATCCGCAAACTGTAGTTATTCCAGCAGACGAATCTTCTGTAGATATTCAAATAAGTTTTTCAAATGATGATGTAGCAGAAGGCTTTATAGCTGAAGTATACACATTTGAAATTTTAAATATAGAATATGCAGGTTCTTATGATTACTATTTAACACCAGGAGAATTATCAAGGGAAATAAGTGTAATTGATTCAGAGCCAGACTTTACAACACCTCCTGGCCCCGTTGAAATTAGAGTTACTTGGGATGATTTTTTCAAGGATTTAGATATATTTTTGATCACAGGAGATCAAGATTTACAAGGAACTATATTAGACGATAGTCAGGGTATAACATCAACTGAAATAGTAACACTTCCAACAACTGAAGAAGGAGTTTTTAGCCTTTATATGTATGAATGGAATTTTGATTATCCAGCTGATTACGATGTAACTTTTACTTTTCCTGGAGGTAGAGTAGAAACTTTTGAAGATGCTACTATAACACAAGATTCATTTCAGTTCACTTTAACTAAAGCAAATTTTGGTGCACAAGTAGGATATAGAATAACTCAATTATAAAAAAAATGAAAAATATATATAAATTTAGTATTGTATTATTGTCTGTCTTTACTTTCATTGGATGTAATGTAGATGACGACGATCAGGAAATGGTATTACCACAAAAATCGATTACAGCATCGCTTGATGATCAAAATGAAATAATCTTTATTTCAGATTTTGCTACAAGTTATGATTTAGTTGTTAATATTTCAGATGAATTACCTAGTTATTCGTCTATTGAATATTCTTTAGATGGAGGAGATGCTATAATTTCTTCTGGTAATACAGGAGATAGTTCTATAATCATTTCTATAGATTTTGACCCTACTGACGCTGTTCATGAGGTTGATTTAATGGACTTCATAGTGGTGAATTCTCAAGCAAGAAGGTTTATGCCTAGTCTAGAGGGAAATAAAACTGTAAAAATTATGAGAGAGTCTACATTCCTTGCGACAATGACTTGGGACTCTGGAGCAGATTTAGATTTAGATTTAGATGTTATGACTCCTTTTTGGGGTTGGGCGGGTATTACTCTAGATGCTAGTGCAGGTTCTGGGAATTCTGAAACAGTATCTTCTGTTTTAGTCGATGGAAATTATTCATTATGGATTTGGACAAATGGCTCTACAAACCAAGCTTATACATTTACAGTTACTACAGTTCAAGGAACTGAAACTTTTACAGGAACTGTTGATGGAAACTCTTGGAATTTATGGTTTACTAAAAGTGGAACTAACTATACCTTTTTTGAAGAAGACCCTTCTTAAAAAGCTTTAAATTTTTAAATAAAAAAAAGAGACCAATATTGGTCTCTTTTTTTTTATCTTTCATTTGTGAAAATAAACAAAAACATACTGAAATTAAAGCCTTCATCAACTCTTTTAATTAATGAAAAGGTGAAAGAACTTCGTAAAAAAGGATATAAGACGACTCATTTTGGTTTTGGACAGTCACCTTTCCCAATCTATAAAGATATTACAAATGAATTGAAGAATAACGCTGCTAATAATCATTATTTGTCCGTAAAAGGGTTACAAGATTTAAGAGACCAGTTATCTAAATTTCTTCGAGAAAACCAAGGAATAGATAGAGAATCAGAATTAATTTTTATTGGCCCTGGAAGTAAAGAATTATTGTATCAATCGGTTTTAATATTTGAAGGACACTTTTTAATTCCGAAAGGGAGTTGGGTTAGTTATATCCCTCAAATTAAATCTAAAGGGGCTAGTTATAGTGTTTTAGAAACAAAATTAGAAGATAATTTTAAACTTAAAGCAAACTCTTTAGATACATTTTTAAGCACTCATAAAGGTAAAGAATATATTCTTGTACTAAACTCACCAAATAATCCAACAGGTGCGGTATATTCAGATGATGAGTATAAATCTTTAGCGGAGGTTTGTAGAAAGTATCAGGTGATTGTACTTTCAGATGAAATTTATTCTCAAATAAATTTTAAAAATGAATTTTCACCCAGTATTTCTAATTATTACTCAGAAGGAACAATTTTGTTTGGAGGTTTAAGTAAAGTTTTTTCTGCTGGAGGATATCGCCTAGGATTTATGTCAATTCCAAAAGAGTTTGAGCATTTATCTATTGTGTATAGTTCTTTATTTAGTGAGACTTTTAGTTGTGTTTCTTCACCAGTTCAATTTGCTGCTATAACAGCCTATGAATATGGCGCCAATTTAAAAGCCTATGTTACCAAATCTGTTTTTATTCTTAACCAAATAGCATCTTATATTTTTTCAAAGCTTTCAACAAATAACATTCAATGTACAAAACCACAAGGTGCTTTTTATATGATGATTGGTTTCGAAATATTTAAAAATAAGATTAATTCTTTACAGATAAACACAAGTACTGAATTAGCTCATTATTTATTAGAAAATTTTAATATTGCTTTGTTACCAGGTTCTGATTTTGGATTTAAATCTACAGAGTTATTTTTTAGGCTAGCCTTTGTCGATTTTGATGGAGAAAGGTTAATGAAACTAGTTCGTAAAGAAACTAATATAGATGAAAATTTTATTAAAGAAAATTGTTTGAGTATTTACAACGGAGTTCAACAACTTATAAAATTCATAAGAGAAATTAGTTAAAACTCTTTCAGTTTAAAGGTTTTCATAAACTCTCCGTATGTAAAATATTGAATCCAATCTCCAAGGTTGATGTACTTGCTTTGAGAATTAAGATTTATTTCTAATGGTAGATGCCTATGTCCAAAAATAAAAAAATCATAGTGTTTGTCTTTCAGTTTTTTTCTACAGTATTGTGCTAACCACTCATTTTCTTCTCCCAAAAACTGCGCATCTTCATCACCAGAAATTAGTTTATTTTGTAAGGAGAAATAGTGTCCTAATTTTACACCTATATCTGGATGAAGCCATCTAAATAGCCATTTAAAAAAGGGGAATGTAAATATTTTTTTCATTCGTTTATACCCATAATCATTTGGCCCCAAACCATCACCATGTCCAATTAAGAATTTTTTGTCGTTTAAGATAAATTCTTGAGGTTTATGAAAGACAGGAATTTCTAATTCATTCTGAAAATAATCTCGCATCCATAAATCATGATTCCCTACAAAGAAATAGATATCAATCCCTTTGTCCTTCAATTCAGCAAGCTTTCCTAATACCCTAACAAACCCTTTAGGAACTACGGTTTTATATTCAAACCAAAAATCAAATAAATCTCCTAATAAAAAGATAGTTCCAGCATCATTTTTAATTTCATCTAACCAAGCAACAAATTTTTTTTCACGCGGCAAACTAGCCTTAGCTGATGGTGCTCCCAAATGTTGATCAGAAGCAAAATATATTTTTTTATTCTCAGAAGTAGTTATTGTAATCATGTGTTACAAAGAAACACTATTCTTTGTTAGCATCCAATTCTAAAACTTTTTGAAGCATTTTATCATCTTTATGAATAATTTGATAAAATCCAATATCTCCATAAAGTTCTCTAGCAATTGTAGCTTTTAGGTATGCTTGAATTTTTTCTTTGGTTTGAAAAGAAGGAATACTTATTTTTTTAATTTCAGATAGATACGAATCAAAAACACGATTATCATTATCAAAATTTGAAAGATAGAGCTTTATAGGCCAATTTTTAATTAATTCTTTTCTGTTTTTGTCTACATAGTCAAAAGAAAAATTAGAGATTGTTCTATAGTAAAAGTTACTTACGAAAGCCGATGTATCTATCGACACAAAAATATCCGGGATAATTCCGCCGCCTCCATATACTATTTTGCCTTTTGGGGTTTTATAGCTTAAAGAATCTGTAACCTGTATACTATCTTTATAGAGTAATTCACCACTTAAAACTCTTTTTTGGTAATCATTATAGTAATTTGTATCACCATTTTTTGTGTATGGCTTTTGAATAGACCTTCCTGTTGGCGTAAAATACTTTGCAGTTGTTAAACGGACGGCAGAACCGTCACCTAAGCCCATTTCTACTTGAACCAAACCTTTTCCAAAAGAACGTCTTCCGATAATAGTTCCCTTATCATTGTCTTGCAAAGCACCTGCTACAATTTCTGATGCTGATGCAGAATTTTCATCTATTAAAACATATAATTTCCCGGTTTCAAAAGCACCATCTTTTGTTGCAAAATATTCTTCAATTTTTCCTTTATTATTTTTGGTAAAAACAATTAGAGCATCTTCTTCCAAAAATTCATCCACAATACTAGTTGCTATATCAATAAATCCTCCACCGTTATTTCTCAAATCTAGTACCAAGTCATTCATTCCTAATTTACTAAGTTCTTCAAGCGCAGCAATGAATTCTCTGTAGGTATTTCTTGCAAATCGATCTAATTTTATATAACCTATATGATCGTTTAACATGTAAGAAAGGTCTACACTTTTAATATTTACATCACCACGAGTAATTTTGATCTTAAATAATGAATCTGTTGCCTTCCTGTAGATTTGTAGTGTTACGTCTGTATTTGCCCTTCCTTTAAGGTAGTTAGGAATATCATTAATATTTAGTTGTTTACCTGATAATATATCCTTGTCTGCGGCAATGATTCTGTCACCAGCCTTTATACCAGCTTTAACACTAGGACCACCTTTTATAGGTTCAATAACAGTTACAGAATCGTTAATAATTCTAAATTGAATTCCAATACCGACAAATTTACCTTGCATTCTATCCTGTATATCTTGCAAGTTTTCTTTAGGGATATAAACAGAGTGAGGATCTAATTTACGAACCATTTGAGTAATTGCTTCATCCAGTAAGTTAGTTGTATTGATGGTGTCTAAATAGTTCTGATCAATATAATCCATTAATCGTCTAATTTTAGCCTCATTTTTGGAGTTAGATCCTATGAGTAGTCCGTTGCTAGAACCGTTAAAAAAGACACCAATTAAAATACCTAAAACAGTTGCTATTGATAAGTAAATAGGGAAATTATTTTTAGTCATTTATGGGTAAATATTGAGTTTCAACACCTGCTTTTTCTAAAAATTTTATACCTGAAGTATCTTTATAGCTTTTACAATACACTACGCGTTTAATTCCTGCTTGATGAATAAGCTTACTACATTGTTGACATGGAGATAAAGTAATATATAATGTAGATCCAGCAGCAGATTGTGTAGAGGAAGCTACTTTTAAAATAGCGTTGGCCTCTGCATGTAACACCTCCCATTTTGTAATACCATTATCATCTTCACAACAGTTATCGAAACCTGATGGAGTTCCATTGAAACCATCAGAAATAATCATCCGATTTTTAACAATAAGAGCCCCAACTTGTTTTCGTTTACAATGAGATAGTTTAGCCCACTCTAATGCCATTTTTAAATAAGCTATGTCGTATTTGTGTTGTTTAGAATCCATGAAAGGTTAAAAGTAATCAGATTTTAAAAATTCACACGTTAATTATTTACCAAAATATCCTGTTTATTATCATGGGTATTGTAATTCCAATTACAAGGGCAGAACAGACTAATATCCAATCTCTTTTGGAAACCTTAAATAAATTTTGCAAAAGCATTCCAAAAACTAAAACACAAAAAACAATAATTATCTGAGCCAATTCAATTCCCAATGCAAACTCTAACAAAGGTAAAATCTTGTCTTCTTCTTTTCCAATCATTATTTTAAAATAATTTGAAAAACCGAGACCGTGAACTAGTCCAAAAGATAGCGCAAAAAATAATGTTAGTTTTACTTTACCAAGTGACGCATCTGTTGCCTTCAAAATATTGAAAAGTCCTGTAAAACAAATAGTTACAGGAATCAAAAACTCTACAACATTTACTCTAAGACTTATTATATCAAACGCGGCTAAAGCTAAAGTTAGAGTGTGGCCAATTGTAAAAAAAGTAAGTAACCACAGTACTTTTTTCCATTGTCGAAAGTTGAAAATAACAGTGAGTACAATTAGAAATAAAATGTGGTCGTAAGCAGCAAGATTAAGAACATGACTTAGACCTAGTTTAAAATACAATATTAATCCATCCATAGAAATATTTTATTTACCAAAGATATAAAACACGCTTATATATACAATTATTATAAATCCATGAAAATTTTAAAAACAAATAAATTTTGAGTGATACTTCCACCAAATTTGTATCTTAGTTAGTAAATTAAATCAATAAAAATAAAAAATATAAAAAATGAAAAATTTTATTTCAAAGTGGTATCCTATTATTTTAGCATTCTTTTGTTTATTATATTCAGTTGGATATGGATTAATGGGAATGACGGACGAGGCTCAATATTCTGCTCATTGGCCAGGAACAATTTTATTATTTGCGATAGCAATTAGACAAAGAAGAACCACATGAGTATAGGATTTTTTATAGTAGGAGCAATTATATTTGCAACATATATGGGTTTTACCATATGGAATATTATCTACTCTTCACGGAAACAAAAAGAAGAGAATTATCCAAGTCAGAATTCCAAAAAATAAAGGAAGTCCATTAAATAAAGATAATTCTTAACGAAATTGCAGGGTGTAAAAATAGAATCAATTCTTTTGAGGGCTTATTATTTAAAATTATTTGAATTCTGAAGATAAGCCTAATTTTAACTCAATAATTTCATCAAAAAAAAGCACTATGAAAAAACTTTTATTAGTTATATTTCTTCTTAAAATCAGTTTTTTTGTCGCCCAATCGATTTCTATAAATCCACCAGTGAATTATTTTGAAGCTCCATTTGGAAGAATCTCTAATGGACATGAAAAAATAAAAATTCTTAAAGTCATTGATCAATTTATGCAAGCAGTTAATTCAAAAGACAAAGAGATTTTTAATAAAATTCTATATAAAGGAATTAATAGAATTGTAACAAATATTGATAATGATTCTATTAGATCAACTATTGTAATAGACAATGACAGTTCTATTGCTAATAGAATGGACCCAAATAAAAAAGAAGATTTCAGAGAGCGATATTGGGATGCAAATGTTATAACAGATGGGAATATAGCTTCAGTATGGGCACCATATGATTTTTATTTAAATGGCTCTTTTTCTCATTGTGGTGTAGATTTGTTTTATTTGGTAAAAGATGATGATGCATGGAAAATTGCACACTTTGGATATACAAGAAATAAAGAATGTAAATAAATTATAAAACAATAGTACTTTTATAATACAATCAAAAAAACTTATATTTGAATTACTAATCATCTAAAAATATTAAGAACATGGAAAACAAAAGAGATATTATAAAGGTAAGGGTTCATGACGGTATTGTAGGGTTTTTAAATATAGGATCTATAGTACTTGCAAGTCAGTTTGGAATAAGTTGGATTTATATAGCTGTGGGTGTCGCTGTTCTTCAAATTTTAAGTCCACTTACAAAATTCTGCCCTGTTTATACAATTCTAAATAAATTAATGCCCGATACAACCCCGATCCAACAAGGGAAATAACTTTTATTTTGTTTACAGAAGTACTACCTAAATATTTGATTGAGTACAAAGACATAGTCCAATTTCCTAACTATTTATTGAAATATTTAGAGAAATTGAGAGATTTCAGGAAGTGCTTTGATTAAGGCCTAATACGTTAATTTTAACTTTATCGTTTTTTAAATTCTTTGGTAAGTTTTCTGAACAAACAAGATTGAGCCATTAGAGCTTGGGAAATCGTAACTGACATTTATTCTATTTCCAATAACTTGAAAATTGATTGTTAGTTGTAAGTTAGTGTCTGTATCATTAATCTCTCCTCCACAAAAGTTTATATCATTTGTTTGACTAATTATTGCAGTAGAGCCAGAATCATATAAAATATTCCATGTTTCTAAGCTATTGATACTGCACATGTCAAATCCGCAAGATGAATCGTCATTGAAGTCATTTATAAGAAGAAGTGTTGGAGAAACAACTATAGTGGATTTAAGTTGACACTCCGATAAAAATAAATCAAAACCATCTTGTGATTCAGAGAGTAAACGCCATGTCCCAACAAATTCATTAAACACATAGTTGTTATCTGGAATTGTTTTAGTACCCTTCCAAGTACCATAATCTGGAGGAGTAGAGGAATTATTAACAAAAACTCCAGAAGCTTCATTTCCATACATAACACCGCTAAAAATAGCACCGTCTGTCGTACTTCCTAACGTAAATGATGTATCTCCATCAGCCGAAACAAGACCTGAATAAGCATTGGTTTCGTTACTTTCCGAGCTCATATACTCACCACTAAAGTTGTTCTGAATAACTGTTCCTTGCCATGTTCCTGAACTTATTCCGTCTTCATCAATTGTTTCATTATAGACTCCAGACCATTCTCCACTAAATGGATTTTCTGAATTGTTATCGTTGTTGTAATTATCATTATCACTACAAGCAATGATCATAATTGTTAAAGCTATTAAAAGTGTTTTTTTCATTGGTTAATTATTTGAATATGAGGATAAAAAATATATCCCCAAAAATAGATTATTCTTGGGGATAATTTGTACACCCAATTGAGCTATTTTCGAAACAAAGCATCGAGTTATTCAAAAAATTAGCAACTCAAAACCTTTAAGTTTTTTAGCCAATGAAATTTATAGGAACTTCTAAAAATTATGCATAAAATTCAAAAAAAACCCCCGTTAAGGGGCTTTTTATCTAATTCTTGATTACTGAATAACTTTTTAACTGGTCATTTACTTTGATGAAATAAATACCATTTTCAAGTTTGCTGAGGTTAATTTCACCATCATTATCATTTAATAAGTAATCACCTAATAATTGCCCTACAGTATTGTAAATTCTAATTCTATTTATAATATATGATGAATTGAAATACAATTTGTCTTTTGTTGGATTAGGATTTAAACTAAAATCTTTTAATTCGACATCATCAATATCTAGTGTCCCCGTTACGGTAATCGCCAATTTTTCACTTTCGCAACCATTAACTGTTTGGCTTACATAGTATGTGGTTCCGTTTACTAAAGCAGTTGATAAAGGTACTGGATTTGTGTCAGAACTATTAGCATACCATTGAAGGTTTGTTCCCGTTACGATTAAATCATCGAGGGTATCACCATTATTGAAAGACTGGTTAATATCTCCAGTCGGAATTGGTGATGTTAAATTAAGATTTGTTGCTGTAGTTGTAAAATTACAACTAGCGTTGGTAATAACACAAGTGTAAATGCCCGATTCAGTTGCTGAATATGTATTTGAGTTCGCACCACTAATATCGTTTCCATCTTTTTGCCATTGGTAAGTATTAGAGGAACCTAAAGGCACTGTTAAAACTTGCTCTTGACAAAAGTCGTTTGTCCCACTAGGATCAATTGCAAAAGTAGATGTTAGCACTGTGGGTTCTGAAACTTTACTACAACCCGTGGCGGAATCTGTAATTTCAACAGTATAAGAACCAAAAGCGGTTGGTAAATATGAAGCGTTTGTGGCACTTGTTATTTCACTATCATTCAAATACCATTGGTAACTATAGTTTATATCCACAGGGGCGTCCAAGGTAAAATTACTTGAAGCGCAAACCAAAACCGTTCCAGATGGAGAAATAGTCGTATCAGGTTGGGGTTTAAATACGATATTTATTGAATCTGTATAGGTGCTGCCATCCAATGTGGCACTACAAGTTACAGAACCTTCTTCAGTAGGCGTGAAAGTTATTGTGTTCTCTTGCGAACCATCAAACCAAGTGGGAGTGTAACCAAAAGGTCCATTATATGTTAAGGTCACGGTTGAGCCGGGACAAATTTCTATAGAATCTCCTTCTGCTATTAATTGAGCGCTTGGGTTCGCTCCATAAGGAAAGATGGTTTTTTTAAACACAGGTCCCCAATTGCCATCGGCATCTTTCGCCCTGATATTAAATAAAATTGGTCCAGATGCTACATCCCAAGTTGCCTGATTTCTAAATACTTCCTCAACAGCACTATCTAGAGCCTCATCAAACGCCACAATTTGTGTTCCGTTACCTTCTCCAGGGTCAAAATTGCCAAAGTAATATTCAAAAGCCGTTAGGGTGACTTGTTGTGGTGTATTGGTTACCCCACCAATAAAAACCACTTTTTTAAAGGTTGGTCCCCAATTATTATCGGCATCTTTAACCCTGATATTAAAAAGTATTGAACCGTATTCTGCCTGGGTTACATTATAATTAGCAATTACTCCCTCAACTGCTGAATTAAAAGTGCCATCTGTAGCGCTAAGTGAAGCCCCTAGTCCAAATCCTGGGTCTATTTGCCCCCAGAAATACTCCGCTTCGGTTACATTGTATTGCTGGGCCCAAATAAATTGACTAAATAAAAATAGTATTAAAAAATTTTTCATAATCACAACTTAATTTGAGTGATAGCCTTTAGCCTTTATCTCAACATCTTGACCTGGAAATAAATCAACAGGCATGTCTAAGTCAAAAATAAAAGCACGGCTATTATTAGGATTAGATGCATTATAGTTAAGTTGTGAGTATGGACCACCATTAACACCTCTGTCATTGACTGTTAAGTCTATGTCATAATATCTATGGTTTGGTGACCCACCATCAATTTGGTTAGTGCCACCAGAAGTGTTAGAATAATTAAGGAGTTGCGAATTGGTCAAAGTTGGGTTTAAAAAACCATTGTGTTCAAATTCAAAAAAACCATCCGAATAAGTATTAGGCCAACAGCTTTCTGAAGTAGAATAGAAAAAATTTTCACTGCCATTATTAAGAGTGGTATAATAATTTTCACCATAAAATAATGAATTCATTCTTCCGTTAAAATTTAAAAAACTTAAACTGGCATTTTGGTTAAAAGTACTATAGTAAACAGTACCTAAAAATAAATTATTGTTGAAGGAAAAGTTGTAATTTGAAATTCTCTTATGAGAAAATATTGATTCCCCTGTTCCTGAATAGTCCCCTGACGAAATACCTGTAGATTCATCTAATATGGCAAAGTTAATCTCACATTGGTTTGCAAAATTGTTGTTACTAATTTCATTTCTTTTTGAAACGTCAAGACTCCATTTTTGAACTCTAAGATGCTTTAAGTTGTTATTCACTACTTTATAGATTGTATTATCGGTTAGTAGCTGTGTTTCGGAAGAAACAACATTTGCTGCTATGAGTGTGTAATCGTTCTCAAGAGTTGAGCCAATTTCATCATTCAAAAACAAGTTGTTAGTACTGCATTTAACAACAGAACCAAAACGAAATGTAATATCCTCAGAAATAGTACAATTAATAAGATTAAGTTTATACCCATCGTGATTCAAAGATATCCTACGAGCATTGGAATCAATTATTTTTATTTGAGCTCTATTATTGATTGAACTATTATTATTTGAAGTAATTGTATAATTACCAAGATTAAACCCAATGATTTGAAGATTCATACCGGCAAATCCACTTACAATAATATTGGCATTAAAATTTATTGTTGTTCCTGCTGTTTGTGGAATAACTTGTATGGATTTATCAATTGTTAGCTCTGCTTCGTTATAAGTAGAGGGTACTATAATAATGCGGTCTCCATTAACGGCTGCCGCAACTGCAGACGTAATTGTTGTAAATAAAGTAGTCCCATTACCTTGAGAAAGGTTAGAGTCTACAAAGCGGTCTGTTGCAAATACATTTACAGCAAACAAAATTGCTAAAAGGGTAATTGTTTTTTTCATTTGATATTTTTTTGAATTGTTATGCTAGTTTGGTTTTGTAGAATAATAAATATATAAATAAATATATGAATTTAAAATTAATGTTTTAGAGCAAAAACAGTTGGAGAAAAAACAAGAAGTTTTTCAGTTGTATAAAAATGGTCTAAAAGGACTTGAAAGTGTTGAAAATCAATATATTAAAAGTGATTTAGACAACAAAAGAAGGCTAATTGGTTCGATATTTCCCAAAAAATTTCAATTTGAAAATAAAAAAGTTCGAACCGCTGATATTAACCCCATTTTGCACAAAATAGCCCATTTTAACAGAGTAAATCGAAAAAATAAAAAAAGGGATAAATCTAAAAAAGAAGATTTATCCCGTTGTGTACTCGAGGTGGGAATCGAACCCACACTTCCGAAAAAACTGGATTTTGAATCCAGCGCGTCTACCAATTCCGCCACTCGAGCTTACTACAAATAGTACTTTTTTGCAAATCTAAAAAATATTTTACGATTGTGTGATTTAATCGTTAAAACTCGTTAAATAATTTTACTTTTGTTTTATATCAATCCCCTAGGTAATTAACACAACATCAAAAATGTCTAAAAAACAATTATCTCCAAAGCTATTTGGGTGCTCACAAAGCATGGTATTAGCTGAAAAAATCGCAAAAGAATATGGGTTTCCTCTAGGAAAAGTTAAAACTACAAAGTTTAGTGATGGAGAGTTTCAGCCAGCTTTTGAAGAGTCTGTTAGAGGAAGAAGGGTTTTCATTATCGGATCTACATTTCCTACAGCAGATAATTTAATGGAGATGTTGTTAATGTTAGATGCAGCAAAAAGAGCATCTGCAAGACATATTACCGCAGTAATGCCTTATTTTGGTTGGGCTCGTCAAGATAGAAAAGACCAACCTAGAGTTGCCATTGGTGCAAAATTAGTGGCAAACTTATTACAGGCAGCAGGTGCCACTAGAATAATGACGATGGATCTTCATGCAGACCAAATTCAAGGATTTTTTGAAAAACCTGTAGACCATTTGTATGCTTCTACTATTTTTATGTCATATATAAACGATTTAAAATTAGAGAATTTAACAATTGCATCCCCTGATATGGGAGGCTCTAAAAGAGCATATGCTTATTCTAAATATTTAATGTCTGATGTTGTGATTTGTTATAAGCAACGAAAAAAAGCAAATATTATTGGCCATATGGAGTTGATTGGTGATGTAACTGGGAAGAATGTTATTTTAGTTGATGATATGATAGATACTGGAGGAACACTTGCTAGAGCAGCTAATTTGATGATGGATAGAGGAGCTTTAAGTGTTCGTGCTATTTGTACACACCCAATCCTTTCTGGAGATGCCTATGATAAGATTCAAAACTCTAAATTAACTGAGTTAATAGTATCTGATACGATTCCTTTAAAGAGAAAGATTTCTAAAATAAAAGTTGTAACTTGCGCGCCCTTATTCGCTGATGTTATGAACAAAGTTCAGCACAATACATCGATAAGTGACCAATTTTTAATGTAACTAAATTTTAAGTAAAAAAGTAATGAAATCAATTACAATCAAAGGATCAAAAAGAGAAAGCGTGGGTAAATCGGCAACGAAATCCCTACGTAATGCTGGTATGGTTCCTTGCGTTATATACGGGGGAGATAAACCAGTTCATTTTTCTGCAGAAGAAAAATCATTTAATAAACTGGTATACACTCCAAATGTATATACGGCAATGATTGAATTAGATGGGCATAAATTTTCAGCTATCTTACAAGACATTCAATTTCATCCAGTAACAGACAGAATCTTACACATAGATTTCTATCAGTTATTTGATGATAAAGAAGTAGCGATGAACATTCCAGTAAAACTTACAGGAACTTCTCCTGGAGTTTTGAATGGAGGTTCTTTACGTTTTACAAATCGTAAATTAAAAATTAAAGCACTTCCATCTAAATTACCAGATTTTGTAACTGCTGATATTTCAGAATTAAAAATAGGTAATAAACTATTCATAACCGAGTTAACTAGTGATGATTATAAATTTATGCATCCAGATAATACAGTAGTTGTTCAAGTTAGAACATCTCGTAACGCTGTAGAGGATGAATTAGCTGAAGCAGAAGCAGCAGAAGCAGCAGAAGCAGCAGAAGGAGCAGAAGGAGCAGAAGCGACAGCACCTCCTGCAGCCGAATAAAAACATTTCCATTTCACAAAAATAGAATTGGTTAAAAAGGATAGAAAACAGAAAAGCGTTACATTATGTAGCGCTTTTTATTTTCTTATTTTTACACTATGAATATTTTTAAATTCTTTACTAAAAAACAATCAGAAACGAAACAAGAGGATATGCAGAAATTTTTAATTGTTGGTCTTGGTAATATTGGAGAACCCTATAAAAACACTAGGCATAATATAGGTTTTAAAATTTTAGATACACTAGCTAAAGATAAAGGAATTAAGTTTGAAACAGAAAAATTAGGTGATATTGTTCGTTTTAAACACAAAGGAAAATCTTTTACTTTATTAAAACCAAATACTTACATGAATTTAAGTGGTAAAGCCGTAAAGTATTGGATGAGTCAAGAAAAAATAAAATTAGAAAATGTTTGTATTATTACCGATGACGTGCATATAGATTTTGGATCCATAAGAATAAAAATAAAAGGTAGCGCAGGAGGTCATAATGGATTAAAAGATGTGGAAGATAAACTACAAACCGAATGCTATACTCGTTTCCGTTTTGGTGTAGGCGGAAATTTCGCTAAAGGGCGTCTGGTAGATTTTGTACTTGGACAATGGACAAAAGAAGAGGAAAGTTTGCTTATAGAAAGAATTCCAGTAGCAATAAACGCTATTGTTTCATTTGGTACAGATGGGATAAATAATACGATGAATACTTATAATGGGAAATAACTTTAAATATTCTCAAAAATATGAACTATTTTTATTGCCTTTCTAGGCTAACATTCATATTAATGTCTGAGCTTAATTCCCCCATAGTTTCCTCTACTTGCTGATTGAGTGAAACAGTTGTATTATTAAAAACACTTACATTAAAAGTACCTTCTACAAATGCATTATCTTGAGTCATAAAGCTTATTGTATTATCTGTTGCATTTATTGAATAAGTTCCGGCGTCATTAACTACAATAATTTCTTCATCAGTCACAGGACTTTCGCCAATTGGTGTAATGGTTGAAACAATTCTAAGTTGTCCCGAAAGCATATATGTTCCATCTTCATTAAAAATAAATTCTACTTGAAAAGTATCACCAGTACTGCTTGTGTTTAAGACGGTTACAGTAATACCTGATGTTGTAGCGCTTGTTTCTGTATCAATATTTAAACTAGAGATATTATAAATACCAGCAATATTTTCATTTGACAGATCAAGTTGTGTATCACTGGTGTTATCCGTACAACTATTCAAAGTAACCAACATTAATAATGACAAAATAAATTTAAGTGTTTTCATAAAAGATTTTTTTTAAATAGAATGTGTAAAATAGATTTTTAAATTTAGAGAGATATTTTTTAATAAACTAATTTTCGCTAGCAAACCATTCTGCAAAAGAGTTTTCTGTTTCTTGTAATTTTATTGAAAATAACGAAATATTTTTCGGAAGTCTCGAACTAATTTTTTTTGCAAAATCAATCACCATCATTTCGGTGGTAGGCTGATAGTCTACTAATATTACATCATGACCTCTATCACTTAATATTGTTCCCAATTCTAAATGTGGCGTATTTTTATTAAAAACAATAGCATGATCAAATAAATCTACAATTTCTTCTTTTACAATTTTCTTTAAATCAGAAAAGTCAATCACCATACCATATTTAACATGAGAGGGATCATTGATTGGATTTCCTTGAACTGTTACAAAGAGTTTATAACTGTGACCATGTATATTTTTACACTTTCCATCGTATCCGTGTAAGGCATGACCTGCTTCAAAATCAAACTTTTTGGTAATTCTAATCATACTGATGTAAATATTTTTTCCAAAATTACTTCTTTTAAATTAAGGGCAAAAATTTTCTTACATATTAAAAAATTGATTTTTATGATAGAATTATTTCAATTTGATAAAAACTTTCTTTTAAGTAATATGATTCTTTATAAAAAAGAATAATTTTTTAGGATTCTTTGTTTTATGAGAGATAATTGTGTTAATTTAAAAAACCATTATAATAATCGTTATTATTCCCTTTTTAGTGGAACTTTATAATAACTAATCATCAGAGCTATGATAGAATTGAGCACATTAGATTATGTATTGATTATTTTGTTTTTCACAATTACACTATCAATTGGAATTTATGTTTCAAAAAAATCTAGTAAAAGTTCTAACGAATTTTTTCTTTCGGGGAGAACAATGCCTTGGTGGTTGTTAGGAGTCTCTATGGTCGCTACAACTTTTTCTACTGACACACCTAATTTAGTAACCGATATCGTTCGAACAAATGGCGTGTCTGGAAATTGGGTATGGTGGGCTTTTTTAATAACAGGCCTACTAACTGTTTTTGTCTATGCAAAACTATGGAGAAAATCAAATGTTAATACTGATATTGAATTTTATGAGTTTAGATATGGAGGTGCTCCAGCAAATTTTTTAAGGAAGTTTAGAGCTATTTATTTGGGAGTTATTTTCAATGTAATTACGATGTCTGCAGTGACGTTGGCTGCCATAAAAATTGGAGGTATTATGTTAGGCTTAGAGCCTTGGCAAACAGTAATAGGTGCAGGACTTATTACAGTTATTTTTAGCGCCCTCGGTGGATTTAAAGGTGTTGTTTATACAGATTTTATTTTATTTTTTGTAGCAATGGGAGGGTCTATTGGAGCTGCCTTTTATTTGATTAATATTCCTGAAGTAGGAGGGATAGAAGCATTAATGGCTAACGAACATGTGACAGATAAGCTCTCTATGTTACCAGATTTTAACGATAAAAATGCACTTATTACACTATTGATCATTCCTTTAGCTGTTCAGTGGTGGAGTTCTTGGTATCCTGGCGCCGAACCTGGCGGTGGAGGTTATATAGCCCAACGAATGTTGGCCGCTAAAGATGAAAACCATGCGATTGGAGCGACTCTTTTCTTTAATATTATGCATTATGCATTAAGACCCTGGCCATGGATAATAGTAGCCTTAGCTTCTTTGGTTGTATTTCCTGATTTAGCTAGTATACAAGAAGCTTTCCCTAATGTTTCAGAGGATAAATTAGGACATGATTTAGCATATTCTGCAATGCTTACTAGGCTACCAAGTGGTTTACTAGGATTAGTTTTAGCTTCTTTAATAGCAGCCTATATGAGCACGATATCAACTCAGTTAAATTGGGGCTCATCCTACATGGTTTATGATTTTTATAAACAACAGATTAATCCTAAGGCCTCTGAGAAAAAATTAGTAGCCGTTGGAAGAATATCTACAATAATTTTAATGATTTTAAGTGCCATTTTAGCGTTACTCCTACAAAATGCCTTACAATTGTTTGAGGTATTATTAGTTTTTGGTGCTGGAACTGGATTAATCTTTATTTTACGATGGTTTTGGTGGCGTATCAATGCATGGAGTGAAATTACGGCTATGTTTGCTTCTGGTATAATTTCAATTATTGTAAAATTAACTCCTGTTGGTGGTTATCTATTTGATTCAGATTCAGGAATATTTGAAGATTATTATGAATACCCTATGGTGGTGATTTTAACAACCAGTATATGGTTATTTGCAACTTTCATTACACAACCAGAAAGTAAAGAAGTACTTCGTAATTTTTATAAGAAAATTCAGCCTGGTGGTCCAGGATGGTTAAAAGTAATTGAGGAAGCTGAAGCAGAAAACGTTACTTTAAAAACCAATGAACAAACATGGAGTGTTCCATCAGGAATTATTGCAATGCTATTAGGATGTGTATTAATTTACAGTTGCATGTTTGCAACAGGTTATTGGATATACGGGTTGTATAATAATGCAATCTTTCTAACTATAATTTCAGTTTTTTCCGGATTCTTATTGATTAAAATTTGGAGTAAAATTAAATCAACTACATTGTGAAATTTTAAATAATAGATTTAGATAAAAAGTGCATAAAATCGATTAATATCAAAACAGATAAAGGTTTGGCCCCTATAAATTTTATTGTAGTCAACCTCTTTAAATACCATTACTCTATAATACAGAAAATATGAAAATGTTTGATCAGAAAAAATATTGGAAAGAAAATTTAAAATATCTAGCCATACTATTAACAATATGGTTTGTAGTTTCATTTGGTTTTGGGATTTTATTAGTAGAGAAGCTAAATACAATTAAAATTGGAGGCTTTAAATTGGGATTCTGGTTTGCACAGCAGGGTTCTATTTATGTCTTTGTGATTTTAATTTTTGTATATATACACCTTATGAATAAACTTGATAAAAAATTTAATTTAGACAAATAAGTTATGGATATACAAACTTGGACTTGGATTTTAGTTGGAATTACATTTTCCTTATACATAGGTATTGCAATTTGGTCAAGAGCTTCTTCAACTAAGGATTTTTATGTTGCGGGAGGCGGAGTATCTCCATTAGCTAATGGATTAGCAACTGCAGCGGATTGGATGTCTGCAGCATCATTTATTTCTATGGCTGGAATTATTTCTTTTGGAGGATATGATGGTTCTGTTTATCTAATGGGTTGGACAGGAGGCTATGTTTTATTAGCATTATTATTAGCCCCTTATTTAAGGAAATTTGGAAAGTTTACAGTTCCTGATTTTATTGGGGATCGATATTATTCTAATACGGCTAGAAGTGTTGCTGTTTTTTGTGCATTATTAGTTTCTTTTACCTATGTGGCTGGTCAAATGCAAGGGGTTGGGATTGTTTTTTCACGTTTTTTAGAGGTTGATATCACTACAGGAGTAATTATTGGGATGATAATTGTATTATTTTATGCTGTTTTAGGAGGGATGAAAGGAATTACATATACCCAGGTTGCCCAATATTGTGTATTAATTTTCGCATTTATGGTTCCAGCTATTTTTATTTCTATTCAAATGACCGGTAACCCAATACCTCAACTAGGTTTTGGTGGAACAGATGAGAATGGCATATACCTATTGGATAAACTCGATGGATTACACAGAGAGTTGGGCTTTGCGGAATATACATCTGGGAGTAAATCAACCTTAGATGTTTTTTTTATCACCGCTGCCCTAATGTTTGGTACAGCAGGACTACCTCATGTAATTGTTCGTTTTTTTACAGTTAAAAAAGTTTCAGATGCTCGTAAATCTGCTGGATGGGCACTACTATTTATTGCTGTTTTATATACAACTGCTCCAGCTATTGCTGTTTTTTCAAGAACTAATTTAATAGAAACAGTAAGTGATAAAAGATATGATGAAATGCCAGAATGGTTCAGAAAATGGGAAACGACGGGCTTAATTAGTTTTGAAGATAAAAATAATGATAAGGTAATTCAATACGTTGCTAATGAAAAAGTAAACGAACTTACTGTCAATCGTGATATTATGGTATTGGCAAATCCAGAAATTGCAGACTTACCCAATTGGGTTATTGCTTTAGTCGCTGCTGGTGGTTTGGCAGCTGCTTTATCGACAGCTGCCGGTTTGCTATTGGTAATATCATCTTCTGTTTCACATGATTTAATTAAGAGAATGATCAAACCAACTATCTCAGAAAAAGGAGAACTTATTGCAGCAAGAGGATCTGCTGTTGTTGCTGTCTGTGTTGCTGGTTACTTTGGGATTAACCCACCTGGCTTTGTAGCAGCAGTGGTAGCATTGGCTTTTGGTTTGGCTGCTGCCTCTTTCTTTCCAGCGATTGTCCTCGGTATTTTTTATAAAAAAATGAATAAAGAAGGGGCAATTTCAGGAATGATTGTAGGAATTTTATTGATGTTATTTTATATGACAAAATTTAAATTTGATTGGTTTTACGGAGGGACACCAAATGATTGGTGGTTTGGAATATCGCCTGAAGGTTTTGGTGCAGTTGCTATGATTGCTAATTTCGTTGTTGCTGTCATTGTTTCAAAATTAACAAAAGAACCACCTAAAAAGGTAATAGAAATTGTAGAAAATATTAGAATTCCTAGCGGTGCAGGAAAAGCAACCCACTAATAATAATGGATTAATTTAGAGTTTGATATTGGCTTGTTCAAGTGAAAATAAATTAATATTTTTTATTACACAAATGACATACTGCTTTCAATTAAAATAAACAAATAATGAGTAATTACCATATAAAACATCTAGAAGAATATTATCGAGTTTATAGAAAATCTGTAACAGAGCCTGAAATTTTCTGGGGTGAAGTTGCTGAAGAACATTTTAGCTGGAGAAAAAAATGGGATCAAGTTTTAAGTTGGGATTTTACGAAACCAGAAATAAAATGGTTTGAGGGAGCAAAGGTCAATATCACTGAAAACTGTATAGATAGGCATTTATCAACTCGTGGAGATAAAACAGCTATTCTGTTTGAGCCAAATGATCCTAAAGAAAGCTCACAATACATTACTTACACTCAACTTCATGAGCGCGTTAATCAATTTGCTAATGTTTTACAGGGACAAGGCATAAAAAAAGGGGACCGAGTTTGTATTTATTTGCCAATGATTCCTGAATTGGCTATTTCTTTGTTAGCATGTGCTCGAATTGGAGCGATTCATTCTGTAGTCTTTGCAGGTTTTTCTGCCACAGCATTGTCAACAAGAATTAACGATTCTGATTGCAAGATGGTAATTACTTCTGATGGTTCTTATCGTGGTGCTAAAACAATAGATTTGAAAAGTATTGTTGACGAGGCTTTGGAAGATTCTCCTGGAATCGAATCTGTGTTAGTTGCTAAGCGTATTAATACTTCTATTAATATGATAGAGGGTCGTGATCATTGGCTTCAGCCTCTGCTAGATAAAGCCCCTAAAGACTGTAACCCCGAAATTATGGATTCAGAAGACCCTCTGTTTATTTTGTATACATCAGGTTCTACTGGGATGCCAAAAGGAATGGTTCATACAACGGGTGGTTATATGGTTTATACAGCGTATTCATTTAAAAATGCGTTTCAGTATAATGAAAATGATGTCTATTGGTGTACCGCAGATATTGGCTGGATCACAGGACACAGTTATATTATTTACGGTCCCCTAGCAAATGGTGCTACAACACTTATGTTTGAAGGAGTGCCAAGTTATCCTGATTATGGACGTTTTTGGGAAGTAGTTGAAAAACATAAGGTGAATCAGTTTTATACAGCACCAACAGCAATCCGTGCCCTGGCAAAAGAGGGTTCAGAGTTGGTTGAAAAATATGATCTTAGTTCACTCAAGGTATTAGGATCTGTAGGGGAACCTATTAATGAAGAAGCTTGGCACTGGTATGACGATAATATTGGAAAGAATAATTGCCCAATTATTGATTCTTGGTGGCAAACTGAAACGGGCGGAATTATGATATGCCCAATTCCATATGTAACCCCAACAAAACCTACTTATGCCTCTTTGCCATTCCCTGGGATAATACCTACATTAATGGATGAAAAAGGAAATGAACTAAAAGGGAATCAGCAAGAAGGTAGATTGTGTATTAAATTTCCATGGCCAAGTATTGCAAGAACTATATGGGGGAATCATCAACGCTATAAGGAAACTTATTTTTTAGCCTACAAAAACAATTATTTTACTGGTGATGGAGCCTTTCGAGACGAAGATGGTTATTATAGGATAACTGGTAGGGTAGATGACGTTATCATTGTTTCAGGACATAATTTAGGAACCGCACCAATAGAAGATACTATCAATGAACATCCTGCTGTTGCAGAATCAGCTATAGTCGGATTTCCACATGATGTAAAAGGGAATGCTTTATATGGGTATATAATTTTAAAAGATACTGAAGCTACTCAAGACCAAAATAAATTACGAAAAGAAATTAATCAGATTATTACAGAACACATCGGACCTATAGCCAAGCTAGAAAAAATTCAGTTTACAAATGGATTACCAAAAACACGTTCAGGTAAAATAATGAGACGAATATTACGAAAAATTGCTCATAATGATATTGCTAACCTAGGAGATGTTAGTACCTTATTAAATCCAGAAATAGTAAAAGACATTATAGAGAATTCTTTGTAATTAAAGACTACAGTATATCAGTTTGGGGATTCTTCTTCCGATAACGCCTTTTTAATTGATTTTTCTGCTAACTTTTCCATTACTAAGTAGCCATTTTTGTTTGGATGAACAAGATCATTTGCAGCAGTGTAATCAGGAACTTTTAAGCCACCTTTGCCATCAACCATAGTAGAAAAATAATCTAAATAGATGAAATTATTTTGTTGTGTATATATTTTTAGCACCTTGTTAATTGAAATGATTTTTGGCCCTGGATTTAATCCTCGTGCCCATAAATAATCTATAGCAGGTAGAATTGAAGAAATAATCACTTTGATCCCATTAGCATCAGCAATTTCTGCCATAGATTTAATATTACCGATAATAGTTTCAATAGACGTATAACCGGTATTACTTGCAATATCGTTGGTTCCAGCTAATATTACTACCACCTTTGGATTTAAATCAATAACATCTTGTCTAAAGCGAAGAAGCATTTGCGGTGTTGTTTGCCCACTTATTCCTCTATTGATATAATTTTTTCCTTTAAAAAATTCTGGACGTAATAAAGCCCAATCTTCAGTAATTGAATTACCAATAAAAACAACACGATTTTTAGTTTTCAAATCTAATATAATTCCCTTGTTTGCTTTTTCATAACGATCTATGTTTGCAAATTCACTCCAATTTTGAGATTGTATTTTTTGAGTCATCACTTGGCATAAAATTAGTATAATAAAAAAATATTTTATAGTCATTATTTTAGTTTTTAATCGTGGTTTAATTCCAATTACCTAACCTAGATGAAATAGTCTTTTTAGATAAGATATTTTACTAAAGTTACAATTTAACTTTATGAATTTTAATAAAAAGGGTCGAATATACTTTTATGTCAGTATAATTGACAAAAAATAGGTAGTAAAACTATCTAATTTAAATCCATCACATTGATGTTAAGACTAAATTACTATTTATCAATTAATAAAAAATTTTCTTTTAAAATTCAAAATTAATGGGATTCCTCTAGCAATTATCCACAAGAAAAAAGCAAACCAAATGCCTAGTAGATTAAAATTATAGAGATCAAAAATAAGGATAGCTGGAATAAAAATAATTAATGTTGAAAATAGCAATAAGTTTCTTAAGAATCTTGTCTCACCCATCCCTTTGTATATTCCGTCAAAAATAAATGTAATAGCACATACGGGTTGCATGATTAAGATTACCCAAAAGACCTCATTAAAACTATCAAGAACAGAGGTATCACTTATAAATATCTTACCAATGAGATTATAAAACAAAAACCCCATTCCTGTAAGAAACACTCCTGTAAAGAGGCCGTACATAATTAATTTATTTCCTAATTTTATAAGTATTTTATAGGCTTTAGCACCTAACAATCGACCAGATAAAATATTTCCAGCACTAGAATAACCATCTATAAAGAACGCGCCAAATAACCATAATTGAATTCCAATTCCGTAAGCTGCCAATGCATCAGTACCGTAACTAGTGGCTTTATAAACAGCAAATATTAATGCACCATTTAAAGCAATAGTTCTTAGAAATAGATCAAAAACCATTTTAAGTAATCTTGGAATTTCTTTATTAAAAGGAAGAATAAATTTTAAAGGGATTGAAGTTTTTTTGATAAGAAGAAAACTTGCTGTTAAGGCCATTGCTAGTTGAGATAGGACACTTGCATATGCAGCTCCTTTAACATTCATGGCAGGAATCCATCCTTCAATACCATAAACAAGTATGAAATCAAATATAATATTTAAAACTGCTCCTAAAATAGCAATAATCATTGGGTATAATGTGTTTTGAAGTCCTCTAAAAGTTCCAAAAACAGTAAAAACAAACAAAGTAAACGGCAGCCCAATAATTCGTATTTCGTAATATTCTACAGTATATACTAATGTGAGTCCTTTAGCACCATATATTTTAAAAATATTTTCTGCAAATGGGAAGGTTAGACCTATTATCAACAGACTTATACCGACTATAATTATGATTGCTTGGGCAGGAAGTGTTTTTACTTCATCTAACTTATTTGCGCCTAAATATTGAGAAATAATAGAGGAAACGGCACTTCTTACTTGAGCAAAAACCCATATTAACATTGATAAAAATGATCCAACTATAGCAATGGCGCCAAGACTTTCTTTTGCATTAAAATCAATATTCCCAATGATAGCAGTATCAGTTACAGAAATAAGAGGCTCAGCGATACCAGCTATTAAAGCAGGAATAGCAAGTTTGTTAATGTTCTTAAAACTGATATTTGTTTTCAAAGAGAAAAATATTCAATTACAAATTTACAATTAAAGAAATTTAGATTATTAAAATAATGTCCCTTTATAAAAAATTTTAAAGCTACGTTACTAACTTAATTTTAAAGATGGAAGAACTATATTTTAGTTTCTGTAGGTGCTAAGGAGAATGCTTCAAATGTCCTCCAATATGCCAAATTTTTCCAAAGAAGTAGGGGCTAAAATATTTGTATTTAGAACATTTTCAGTTGAATAATCTAGACTTATTGTGTGTTTTAGATAAAAAAGAGGTTTTTTTCAAAAACTATGGAAAAAAAACACCATATTGAAAACTTATTTCACTGCTCAATTCCTTTGTTAATTCTGAGCGGAAGACAATAATAGGGGCATTAGCTCAGTTGGCTAGAGCGCTACGCTGGCAGTGTAGAGGTCATCGGTTCGAATCCGATATGCTCCACTTTATTACACCTCAACTAATTAATTATCAATTGGTTGAGGTTTTTTCTAGTCAACTATTAGTCAACAATACTTAAAAAAGGTTTATTATTAGTTGATTTCATTAAACTTGATTACTACAATATCTAAGGATTGTATTTACGTTAAATTCATTAAAGACATTCACCCCACACCACTATAAAAACACCAAATCTCAACGAATTACAAAATATTTGCAGTAATCTGATATTAAAAAAGTTTATTACTTTTGATAAAAAACTATAATGAAAAAGATTATTATATTATTTATTATGATACTATCTACAGTATCATATTCCCAAACAGCAATTACAGATTCTAATTTTCAACAAGCTATAAACACTTGCTTATCAACAAATCCCGTAGATGGAATGTGTTCAGATAGTGAATATGGTGCAATGCCAGATTGGGATGTAAGCCAAGTAACGCATATGAGTAGTGCGTTTTCGGATAGAACTGATTTCAATGGAGACCTAAACTCTTGGGATGTTAGTAATGTGATTGATATGGAGCTTATGTTTTTTGAAGCAGCCTCATTTAATAAAGAAATAGGTAACTGGGATGTAGGTAATGTTTCCAAAATGGGTAGAATGTTCTATAAATCTCTTTTTAATCAAGATATATCAAATTGGGATGTAAGTCAAGTAACTGAGATGTATGGACTATTCCGTGAAAGTCCGTTTAATCAAGATATATCAAATTGGAATGTTGCAAATGTAATTACAATGAATTCTATGTTTCGTGAAAGTCCGTTTAATCAAGATATATCAAGTTGGAATGTTAGTAAGGTTGAAAATATGGGTATAATGTTTCACAGTTCTTCCTTCAATCAAGATATATCAAACTGGGATGTGAGTAATGTGCATACTCTTGGGAGTATGTTTGATAACGCTACTTCTTTCAATCAAGACATTGGTTCTTGGGATGTGAGTAATGTGACAAGTATGCTCAGAATGTTTAAAGATGCAACTTCTTTTAATCAAAATATATCAAGTTGGTGTGTTACAAATATTTTTACAGAACCAGATGAGTTCAGTACTAACTCATCATTAATAGAAAGCAACAAGCCAGTTTGGGGTACTTGCCCAACTGCTAGTGTAGATGACCAAAACCAATTAGACATTTCAATTTATCCAAATCCTACATTAGATATCGTATACATAGATGGTAATTATTCTCAATTAAAAGTTGTTGTTTTTGATATACTAGGGAAACAAGTAATAAATAAGTCTATTACAAACAGCATAGATATTAGTCAATTAGAAAAAGGAGTTTACATCCTACAATTTTCTGATGGTGCTAAACTAACTACTCAAAGAATTATAAAGAATTAAATAAGACATCTAACAACCATATTAGAGCCGTTAGAAATTTTTAATATTTAAATTTATGATATCAAGGATTTTTTAAGCTTTCCTAAAGTATTAGTCACATATACCCTCTGTATATGAAGTCACTCCGTTAACTATTTCCGCTACACAAGAATTGCTGTATGTTACTCTATCTCAATCACAAAAAGGTTGATAGATTTCAATACAAGCCGCTTCTAAAATGATTAACGTTTCATCTATACATAATAGAGAAACATCATCTTTATCATTTGATTCAAATGAAGATATAAAGGCTTCTAGTAGGATTAAAATAATAACTTTTTTTATTGTAGTTGGATTTTTTATTTCTAATGTAAACAAAATATTTTATTCTCTATTTTAAAAGGGAAGTACATCAGGCTCTATAAAAGAAATTTCCGGATTGAATATTTCTTGTAAAATAATTTTTAATTGGACTATAAATTCTTCTAACTTTTCTTCTGTTATATTATAGTCTGGAGTTTTTACTTTTGAGGAGAAATTGATTTTTAAAAGTCCTGCTTTTAAATTCTTAAAAGAAATAATTCCTGCCTCTAGCTGTTTGAGATGTGTAGAAGGGTTATTTTTACTGTATAAGAAACTATACAACAGTAATTGAATAGCTTTACTATATTTAAATTCTTTTATTCCTTCAAAATCTAGGACTTTTAAATCTTTAGCTTCAACTTTTCCGGTTTTATAATCTATGATTCGAATTTGACCATCAAATTCATCAATTCTGTCTACAATTCCTTTAATTTTAATAGGGAAATCAATTCCTGGAACAGAGATTAGTATTTCCAATTCAAGTTCAGTTCCTAAAATTTTGACTTGATGTCCTTTTTGTAAAACTTCTTTTTCTAAGGAGAGAAAACGTTTTACAAACTGATTTGAAACTTCAAAAGCTAATCTATTTTTTCCTTTAGAAATATCTCCATTCTTGAAGTGTTTTATAAAATATTTTGCGACCAATTCTTTGTATTTTTGCCTCATCATATTCAGATGATTTATTGTTAAAAATTGATCTATATACGGTTGGTAAAGCTCTTCTAAAGCATCGTGAACAACTGTCCCCATTGTGTTTGACGCGATAGTTTCTTCTACTAAATCTAGCTCTTTAATCCGTAATATTTTCTGTTTATAAAATGCGACTGGATTGTATAGGTAATTGGTAATCGAAGACGGTGAAATACCTTTTTCTGCCAACTCCTTTAAACGATTTAAAACACTTTTATTTTTAGCGATACTTGTTTGTTGTTTAGGCTCAGTAATCACTTTTGGAGCTATAAATATTGAAGAAAAATCATTTCTTATCATTTCTAATTGAGCGATAAACCTACTTTTTTCACCATTTCCAAAAGTGTCATTTTCAGTATTATACAATAAATAAATGTTTTTTGCTCGTTGTAATAGCCTAAAGAAGTGGTAAGAATAAATAGCATCTTTTTCTCTATAAGTTGGTAATCCAAATTCAATTTTTATATCAAAAGGGATAAATGAATTTTGTGTATTATTAGATGGAATTATATTCTCATTAACAGATGTTATGATTACATTTTCAAAATCTAGCACCCTAGTTTCCAACATTCCCATTAATTGAAGTCCATTTAAAGGTTCTCCTTGGAATGATAGTTTTTCATTTGAAATGATCCTTTTATAAAATTGATGAAGTGTTTTAATGTCTTTAAAATAATTTTTGGTATTATTTAGATTTTGCAGTTGTGTAAACGCATTATAAAACCGGTATAGATATTCTTTTTCTAGAATAGATACATTTTCTTTAGCACTTTCAATTAAATTTAAAATTCTAGAAATAAATTCATTGATAGTTGTAAAAGGTTTAAAAATTGAAATAAGTAATTCGCTACTATTTTCCTCTAATGGTATTATGCATTTTGAAATTGTTGAAAATGTTATAAAAGAAGTATTTTCTTTAGTCATCTTATCTTGAATAGACAGGAGCACATATTGTGTTTTTTCAGGGACTAGTTGAAAAATGACAGGGTCTTTAAAGAATCTAGTAACATCTTTATGGTAAAATTCATTTGTTGAACTTTTTTGTAAGTTGTTTTGTGTAATAAATAATTGAAAAATAGTTGTTATTAACTGTGATGTTGGAACATCTTGCAACGGATATCCCATGGTGATATTAATTGCATTTACATTTTTAGGGATAGAATTTAAAGCGACAGACAGTAAAGACTCATCTCCTAAAACTAAGGCTGTATTATTATGATTTGAGAGATTTTGTAATATTTCTCCTGCATATTTCAATTGAGAAATGTTTTTGGTTGCACCAATAATTTTAATATTCTTTTTTTCTTGAAAATGATTGCTAATTTTTTTCAGTTCATTTTTTTCATAATATTTCCATTCTTTTTTGTATTTTCTAATGAAGTTCCCCGCACTATGATTGCCTTCAAAAATAGAGGTGTCTATGTCCCAATAGATTTCAGAGTTTCCATTATCCAAAAAAACTTCAAATAAATTTTCTTCAGCCTTATTTAACGCGTTGAAACCTATGAAGAAGAATTTTTTTCGATGGGTTTTTTTAATATATTCAAAAACATTTTTTATTGATTCTCTATAAATCAATCCCTGATACCCTATTTTTTTTTCTAATAAAAAAGAGTAGAATTTAGCATAATATATTGCTAAACGTTCCATAAATATAAAGTGATCCTTAATTAATTCTGTTTCTTTGAACTCTCCTTTAACTGACCATTTTTTCATTCTTTGAACATCTCTTAGATATTGGAATATGTCATTAGAGTTGATTAGATATTGGTCAATTTCATTAAAATCTTGAATGACAACAAATGCCCAGGAAGAAAAAGTCTCAAAAGAATCAGGATGCTTTTCTAAGTCGCAATAAATAGTGTAGAAATGAAACAACAATTCAACTGCATCTGCTTTTGATATGCCTGCTATTTGTTCAATAAAAGACTCTATTGTTAAAATTTCCGGCAAAAATCCAGAAACAATCTTTTTTTTGAATGTGTTTCTTACAAAAACTCCAGCTCTTTGTGAAGGTAAAATAAAAACACAGTCTTCAAATGAAGTTTGTTTTAAGAGAATATCTTCTATAGTTTCAGAAATAAAAGTATGCATCAATAAAAAGTGCTTTTGTTAAAACAATGTACAAAATACTATTACTATTTTTATACTATTATTAAAAAATTAATTTCATGCAAGATGAGCTAAAAATTGCTGCAATTCAAGTCGATTTGTTTTGGGAAAATAAAGAAAAAAATTTAAGACTGTTTGAGCATAGAATATTACAATTAGATGCTGATACTGACTTGATAATTTTACCTGAAATGTTTTCAACTGGTTTTACAATGCAACCAAGTGCTGTTGCAGAAACGATGCAAGGAGCTACTGTTCAATGGATGTTAGCTATTGCAGAGTCTACAAATGTAGGGATGGTAGGTAGTCTAGTAATTAAAGAAAATAATCAATACTACAATAGAGTTGTATTTGTTAAACCGAATAGAGATATTAACACCTATGATAAAAGACATTTATTTAGTTTAGCTGGTGAGGATAAAGTATATACATCAGGAGAAAATAGATTAATCACTCTTTTTAAAGGTTGGAAAATTTGCCCATTGATATGTTATGACCTTCGATTTCCAGTATGGTCAAGAAACTGCAATGATTATGATTTATTATTGTATGTTGCAAACTGGCCAATACCTAGGATTAGTTCATGGGACGCCTTACTTAAAGTGAGAGCTATTGAGAATATGAGTTATTGTGTTGGTTTAAATAGAGTTGGTGAAGATGCAAATGGTTACTTATACAATGGTCATACAAAAGTATATGATTGTGTTGGAAAAGAAATTGCAAGCACTACAGAAGGGGACGAAGAGATATTACAATGTATCTTATCTAAATCATTACAAGAAAAAACAAGAAAAAAATTTAATTTTTTAAATGATCGAGATCTTTTTACAATTAATTAATATTTTTTTTAATGGTAGTTTCCATATCATTAAGAACAGTTTCTATACCCCTATTTTTAAGTAAAATTGGCTCATGTGTTTCAATCATAATTTTATTGAACATTCCAAAAGGGAATAACCCATATTTAAATACTTTCCATGAATTATTGATAGAGATTGGAACAATATACGCTTCTGGATTTTGTTTGATTATCATTTTTAAACCATTTACATAAAATTTTTTTGGCTTACCTGTTCTACTTCTTGTACCTTCAGGAAAAATAACAGCAGACCACTTGTTGTTGTGAATTCTTTCTCCAAATTTATTTATTTCAGTCAATGCTTGCTTTTGATCTTTTCTATTTATTAAAGCTGCTCCACCATATTTAAGATTAAAAGAAACACTAGGAATCCCTTTACCCAGCTCTATCTTTGAAACAAATTTAGCATGATGTTTTCTCAGATACCAAATGATAGGAGGGATATCGAATAAACTTTGATGATTAGCAACAAAAATGATAGTTTTATTCTCCGGGATAAAATATTTTTTTGTAAAATGTACTGTGTTTCCTAGTACTAAAAGAGATTTGGTTAAAAACCAGTTGAGAAGATCAACAACATTTTTATGAGATTTATATCCGATTTTTAATCCAATCCACTGCAAGGGGTGAAATATGAGGAGTAATAAAAAAAATATTAGACCAAAAATGGGAGAAAAAAGGAAACTAACTACTTTCATTGAGATAAAAAAGTATCATAAAATTTATAAAGTAGGCCACTGATTCCATGGGATTCTTGATAAAATTAATAGGAGCCCAATACCATAAAAAATTATAAATGTTTTATACTTTGGGAGATCATCAGCTTTCTTTTTATGTTTAGACCAACCAATCGTAATTAAAATAATTGCTAAAACCATCATAATTGGATGTTCTACTGCCAATAGTCTAGAGGTAGGGTCTCCCATTACTTCACTTCCATTCGTTTTTAATGCTTTATAATATGGACTGGAAAAATACCAACCCAATCCAATAAGTAATTGAATATGAGATAAGATTAATGTAAATAAGCCTAGACGGAAACTTTGCTGTGAAAACTTTCTTTTTTTTACATAACTAATAATTGAATTAAGAACTGTTATTAACAAAACAATAAGGACTAAATATGCCCAATAAGAATGGATAGTTTTCATCATAATATATAGAATTTATTAAGAACTTAAAAGTACTAAATTTTAATACAAAAAAACCACCTCATTTGAGGTGGTTTTTAAAGAATTTTAAAAGTAATTCTTAAAAGTTATATCTAGCGGTAAAGTTCCAAGTAGTTCCAAAACCAAAGAAAGCTTTGTTATCTGTGTTAATACCACGGTAACTGTCGTCTCCACTTTCTAAGAAGTCATTAGTCAATGATTCTGAAATATACTCAGTATTTCCAATGTTATTGATATTTAATCTTAAATTTAAATTTGTACTATTTTTAAAGTCAAACTTATAGGACATTCCTAAATCTCCAACGAAGTAGCTTGGCAATTGAAGAGATCCATTGTTATCGGCGCTACCAAAATCATCTGCATTGATAGAAGCATATAAATCAGCAGCATAACGATGACTGTAGTCAACTTTAAAATTACCAACAACATCCCAGTTAAGCCCTAATCTTGCAGTTGTTTGGGCTGCATTACCAACTTTTATACCATCTAGAAATAATTCTGCAGTACCAATTGGTTGAGTATTATTATCAAAAGCTGTTCCAGAAACATTCCCTGCATATTCCCAATCTCCTACTGAAGCCATACCAACAATACTAAAGTTATTTGTAATGTCATAAGTTAAATCCAATTCGATACCTGTGTGTAATTGTTCTACACCTTGAATATCCGCATATCCTTCTTCTCCAGCATCATTTTCATAATCAACACTTATAAATCGATCCCTCCATTGAGTTCTATATAAGTTTACGTTTGCTGAGAAGTTATTAGATTTGAATCCATAACCTAATTCAAAACCAGATATTTTTTCGTTTCTTGGATTATCGTTTATAACATTTCGATTGTTCAAGAATATAGCATCAAAGAAAGGTTGCTTAGAATAATCTCCCATGTTAACATATACATTATGCTTTTCATCAATATTCCAGTTTACACCACCTTTAATATTTCCACCAATGATGTTTTGCCAATCTGTTTCTCTATTTGGATCAGATTCAAGATAATTAAAGTAATCAATTCTCTTAAACCCTTGTTGTGATATACCAACTTGAATAAAAGCTGAAATTTCATCAGAGACATACTCTAATTGGCTAAAAGCACCTAACCAACGAACTTTTCCGTCATTATGATAGTTAATTTTTTGTTCATCATCTGTACTTCTGAAAACATTCCACTGTTGAGCTAAATCAGAGCTGTACTCTGTGGATAATATATTTAATGGATTGTTTATATCATCATTATCACGGTATCCATCAGCACCTAATAAGTTATCAATTCTTCTGTAGTGAAGCCCGGTATATGAACGGATGTCTATTCCAAAATCAAATGTAAGATTATCATTTATTTTTTTGTTATAGTTTGATAACATTCCTACCCAGTTGTGAGAATTCACAGAAGCTCTACGAATCATACCGTTTCTTCTTTCTAAACCTGCAGGCATACTAGAATCTCTCAATTCATCATCATTTACAATTTGCAAGCCAGTTGATGGATCTGCTGGGTTTGTATATGAATAGCCACTACTAAATTCACCACCTAAACCAGCATTTGCCTTAACAATTTCATCCCATTCTACTAATCCAGTATCAGGATTTCTAAATCTGCTAGAACTAGCATAGTTACCACCCATTCTTCCGATATCACCTGTTCCACCACCACGTCCGAAAGATACGTAAGCAGAGGTAGTTAAAGATGAAGTTTCATTGATTTCCCAAGACCAGTTAAAAGAAGAGATAGGCTTATGATAGAAATTTTGTCTCCAGTTAAATTCCTCTCCATTTAAATAACCATGGTTGTAATTATATTTTTTCCCATATTGCAAATAGTCACCAAGGGTAGCCATGTTATAGAAACTTGTTGTTCTTTGATTATGCGTTTGAGGCGCACCAGTTAACATGAACTGAAAGTTATGATCTCCTTTATCCCATCCTAAACCAATAAAATAATTAAATCCTTCAAACTTGGTACCATTAACATAACCATTACCAGCAGTTCTACTCATTAAAAATGTAGCAGCAAAACCATTTTCATTTTTTCCAGTAGAATAAGTTGCTAAGTTTTTAAAGTAACCATCATTACCAACAGAAGATACGATGGACCCACCTTCTTTTAGGTCTGTAGTCTTAGTCACAATATTTATTGTTCCACCTACAGAAGAAATAGCTAGCTTAGAAGAACCTAACCCTCTTTGAACTTGCATTGCAGTAGTTACATCTGCTAATCCAGCCCAATTTGACCAAAAAACTCTACTATTTTCCATATCATTTACTGGAATTCCATTAATCAGAACAGCAATATTTTCTTGTGCAAAACCACGAATAGCTATTCTAGCATCTCCAAAACCACCACCAGATTTAGTGGCGTAAACAGATGGAGTATTATTTAAAAGCTCAGGAAATTCTTGAGATCCTAATCTTTCTTGGATTTCAGAAGCTTTGATTGTAGATTTAGCAACAGGAGTCTGTCTGTCTTTAGCGAGATCAACAATTCCTTTCAAAACAATTTCCTCAAGAATATTGCCATCTTCAACTAGTTTAATGCTCCCAAGATCTCCAGCACTAGAATATGCGAATTCCTTGGTTTCAAAACCTAGAAAAGAAATTACAATAGTTCCACTATCTGAGGAAGAATTTAATGTAAATTTTCCATCAAAATCAGTTTGTGTTCCATTGGTTGTACCTTTAATTACAACACTTGCTCCTGGCAATCCATCGTTAGTGTCATCAACGACGGTTCCAGAAATTTTTGTTTGGCCAATTACTGTAGCAGCTATTAAAAATAAGGCTACAAATAACAAGTTCTTAATTTTTTTCATTTTAGAATATTAATGTTATTAAATCTCTACAAAAGTCTTTTATTTTGAGAGTTGTAATGTTAATTCAGTATTAATGATTTATCAAAAAATTAACGTTATTAAAAATAGTTTTTTTTTATTAAAAACAGGTTTTTTTTAAGAGTTAAATATTAACTTGTTTATTAACATTACTTCAACAAAAGTATAAAAAAAAAACAAAAGAGAGTTTATCCTTTATTTAAAAGCTTTTTTGCCAATTCTTTTCCTAATTCTACACCAAACTGATCGTAACTAAAGATATTCCAAATTACCCCTTGAACAAATATTTTGTGTTCGTAAATTGCGATTAACTTCCCTAGTGATTCTGGAGTTAACTTTTCAAATATAATAGCGTTACTAGGTTTATTACCTTCAAATACTTTAAAAGGGATTAGAGATTTAATCTTAGAGGAATCTCCAGAAAATTTTAGTTCTAGACGAACGTCCTCTTTAGATTTTCCAAAAGCTAATGCATCCATTTGTGCATAATAATTAGCCATTAATTTTTGGTGATGATCTGAAAGACCATAAAGAGAAGTTTTATACCCAATAAAGTCTGATGGTATTAATTTTGTTCCTTGATGAACTAGTTGCATGAATGCGTGTTGCATATTGGTACCTGTACTACCCCAAACAATGGTTCCTGTTTGATAATCTATCGGGTCTCCATTTCTGTCTACACTTTTACCATTACTCTCCATAATGGCCTGTTGTAAATATGGAGCTAACTTTCTTAAATACTGAGTATAGGGAAGGATTGCTTCAGATTCTGCTTTATAAAAATTGTTATACCAAATACTTAATAGTGCTAAAATTACAGGAATATTTTTATCAAATGAACTTTCTTTAAAATGGATATCCATTTTTTCTGCACCATCTAAAAGAGATTTATAATGATCAAACCCAACAGATAAACTTATAGATAGTCCTACCGCAGACCATAAAGAAAAACGTCCTCCAACCCAATTCCACATTGGGAATACATTTTTAGGGTCTATTCCAAACGCATCAATAGCATCTAAATTAGTAGAAACGGCTACAAAATGTTTGGCAATGTCAAATTGAGATCCTGATTTTAAAAACCAATTCTTAATTGTATTTGCGTTAGTTATGGTTTCTTGTGTTGTAAATGTTTTTGATACAATAACAAATAATGTAGTTTCAGGGTTTAATTTTTTTAAAATTTCAGAAACATGATCTCCATCTATGTTAGAGACAAAGTGAGTTGTTAAATGATTTTTGTAATACTGTAATGCTTCAACTATCATATCTGGTCCAAGATCTGAACCTCCAATTCCAATGTTTACAATGTCTGTTATTTTCTTTCCTGTATATCCTTTCCAGTCTCCAGATATTACTTTATTTGAAAAAGCTCTTATTTTTCGCAGTGCTTTTTTAACTTCAGGTCTTATATCTTTTTTGTTGATTAAGATTTCTTCTTCAGCGTTACTTCTTAGCGCTGTATGCAATACTGATCTTCCTTCAGTAACATTAATAGCATCGCCTAAAAAGTATTTATCAATTGCATCTTTAAGTGCTGACTCATTTGCCAGTTCAACTAATAAATCAATTGTTTTTTGATGAATTCTATTTTTTGAAAAATCCAAGACTAAGTCATTAAAAGTGATTGAGAAATGACTTGCTCTATTAGGATCTTCATTGAATGCTTTTTTTAGGGAAAAAGT
>TARA_B110000003_G_scaffold8399_1_pt1 | contig 81606 bp, 76 predicted proteins | sample TARA_B110000003 | Tara Oceans TARA_B110000003 (sample SAMEA4396424) | marine metagenome | biome: Westerlies Biome; feature: [SRF] surface water layer (ENVO:00010504); material: water (ENVO:00002006), including particulate matter (ENVO:01000060) such as... | depth 5 m
TTTAGCTCCTATTTTGTTACACCACGTACATGGGGAAGGAACTGTGCTATCTTCTGATTTAATGGACGGTATGATGGTTGCTACATTAAACAATGACCAACTTACCATTACACAAATAAACGATTCTACTTTTAAGGTAGACGATGCTACTATTATTATTGCTGATATAATTGCAGAAAATGGAGTTGTTCACGTAATAGACGTAGTATTAGTTCCTTCACCTCCAGAAGATATAACTGTAGTTGACATAGTTGTAAATTCTCCTGATCACAACACATTAGAAACTGCTTTAATTGCTGCAGACTTAATTGAGACACTTTCTGGTGAAGGACCATTTACTGTGTTTGCTCCAACAGATGCTGCTTTTGACGCTTTACCAGCAGGAACTCTTGACGCTTTATTAGCCGATATACCTGCATTAACGATATTACTTACACACCATGTTTACGGAGGTTCTCTTGAAGATACTGACTTAACAGATGGCCTTTCTATACTAACATTAAATGACGACAATGTAACAGTTGCAAATGATGGAACATCAATAATGATTGACGATGCTATGGTTACTTTATCTGTTAACCAAGCTGATAATGGTATCGTTCACATTATAGATGCTGTTCTTACTTTAGAAGAACCAACTTCAATTGACAATTTACTGTTAGAGAGCAATATAGTTTACATGCATACTATCAACCTTCTAGGAGAAAAAGTTGAAAGAGAGTCTAACGACAAAGTGCTAATTGACATCTACTCAAACGGAACAGTAATCAAAAGATATAATTCAAACAAATGAGATTAACTACATTAATCATTTTAACTATAATCAATACTACTTTAATGGCTCAAAACTTTCATGATCTATCTATTAATTCTATTGACGGAGAAGAAATTAAAATGAGTCAGTACGAGGGTAAGAACGTTTTAATTGTTAATGTAGCATCTTTTTGCGGCTATACTTCTCAATACACAGACCTTCAAGCGTTAAGTGAAGAATTTGAGAATCTGGAAGTGATAGGGGTTCCTTGCAATCAATTCGGATTTCAAGAACCTCTTTCAACAGACTCAATAAAAAGCTTCTGTTCTAGAAAATATGCTGTCACATTTCCGATGACGGAAAAAGCTAAAGTAAAAGGGTCGAGTCAACATCCTCTTTTTCAATGGCTAACCGATAAAGAACAAAATAAACTAGATGATTTTAAAGTCTCATGGAATTTTAACAAATTCTTAATTGATGAGAATGGTAAATTAGTTTCTCACTATGGGAGTAACGTATCTCCTTTGAGTGAAGACATCACAAAACACCTTAAATAAACAATGATAACCGTAACAAGGAGAGAAAGATTTAATGCCGCTCACCGTCTATTCAATAAAAATTGGACAGATGAAAAGAACGAATCCGTTTTCGGAAAGTGCTCTAATAAAAATTGGCACGGACACAATTACATATTGTATGTAACTGTTAAAGGAACAATTGACCAAGAGACAGGCTACCTAATTGATTTGAAAATTTTAAGCGATATTTTAAAAGAAAAGGTCACATCTAAATTAGACCACAAAAATCTTAACATAGAAGTCGATTTTCTAAACGATACCATCACAACTGCAGAGAACATTGCAGTCAAAATATTTGAAGAAATTGCTCCAGAAATTGCAAAACACAATTGTCAATTACATTGTGTTAAACTAGTTGAAACGGAGAACAATTTTGTGGAATACTTCGGATAAAAGTAAATAGATTTATGAGTAAAATTTCAATCATAGGGAGTGGATTTTCTGGTCTAAGCGCAGCTGCAGTTTTAGCCGATAAAGGACATAAGGTGCAGGTTTTCGAAAAAAACGAGCATATAGGCGGTCGCGCACGAACTTTTCATGAAAAAGGCTATACCTTCGATATGGGGCCTAGCTGGTATTGGATGCCAGATGTATTTGAAAAGTTTTTTCACAGATTCGACAAAAAAATAGAAAATTACATCGATTTAGTTCAATTAGACCCTGGCTTTCAAATCATATTTAGCAAGGAGAACACTATGAAAATTGATGCTAATTGGGATTCGATTTGCGAACTTTTCGAAAGTTTTGAAAAAGGATCGGCCGATCAGCTAAATAAATTCATGAAAGAAGCCGAATTTAAATACGATTTCGGTATTAATAAAATGGTTTATCAACCAGGACTTTCTTTAATGGAATTAGTAAAACCTGAAATTGTAAGTAATGTTTTTAAATTGCAAATGTTTACATCATACAGGAAACATGTGGAACAACATTTTAAGAATCCGTATTTAAGATCATTATTAGAATTCCCTGTATTGTTTTTGGGAACTGCTCCAAGCCAAACTCCAGCACTATACAGCCTTATGACTTATTCTGGAATAAAACAAGGTACGTTTTATCCTATGGGAGGATTTGGAAAAGTAATTGATGCTTTTGCAGATGTATGTAAAGAAAAAGGTGTGGAATTTTTCAACAATGAAAATATTGAAAAAATAAATGTTGAAAATAAAATGGCTACATCTATGACTTCTAACAACAGAACGATTAATAGTGATGTTATTATTGGCTCTGCTGACTACCACCATATCGAAAATAGTTTGTTAGATAAAAATCTAAGAAACTACACTCCGGAATATTGGGAAAAAAGAACATTCTCTCCTTCCTCATTAATATTTTATATTGGAGTGAATAAAAAAATTGACAAGCTTATTCATCATAATTTATTTTTCGATGAAGACATCGAAAAACATACTAATGATATTTATGACAAGCCTGTTTGGCCAAACAAGCCACTATTTTATGCTTGTTGTCCATCTAAAACAGACAAATCTCTTGCCCCAATTGGAAAAGAAAATTTATTTTTGCTCATGCCTATTGCTCCAGGGCTAGAAGATTCGGAAGAAATAAGAGAAAAGTATTTCGATATCATGATTAAAAGACTGGAAGACTACACCGAACAAGAGATAGAAAAACACATAGAATACAAAAGAGGTTATTGCATAAACGATTTTGTTTCAGACTATAATGCTTATAAAGGAAACGCCTACGGACTAGCAAACACCTTAGCTCAAACCGCTAACCTAAAACCTAAAATCATTAACAAAAAAATTAAGAATCTATTTTACACTGGTCAACTTACAGTACCAGGACCAGGAGTGCCTCCGTCAATTATATCAGGACAAGTAGTTGCACAACATATTCTTGATTCTAAACTAATTTAAAATGAAACATATTTTTGATGAAGTGTCTAATGAATGTAGTAAACTAACTACGATTGCATATAGCACAAGCTTTTCATTAGGGATAAGAGTTTTAGAGAAAAAGCTACACAATCCGATTTATGGTATTTACGGATTTGTAAGATTTGCTGATGAAATAGTAGACACATTTCACGACTACAATAAATTTCAATTATTTGAAGACTTTAAGCAAGACACTTACAAAGCAATAGAAAACAAGATTAGCCTCAACCCTATTCTAAATAGCTTTCAAGAAGTGGTCAATAACTACAATATTGACATTAAGCTTATTGATACATTTTTGGATAGCATGGAAATGGATTTACAACCTCAAGTGTATGATACTAAAAAATACAATTTGTACATTTTAGGATCAGCAGAAGTGGTTGGACTAATGTGCTTACAGGTTTTTGTTAATGGTGACAAAAAGGCTTTTGAAGAATTAAAGCCATATGCTATGAGCCTAGGTTCTGCATTTCAGAAAATAAACTTTTTAAGAGATGCAAATGCTGATTTCGAAGATTTAGGTCGCACCTATTTTCCTAATATAGATATGCATAACTTTTCTGAGATTGATAAACTCAAAATTGAAGATGACATTGAAGACGATTTTAAAAAAGCTTTAATAGGAATCAAAAAACTAAAAAGTGGATCGAGAGGTGGCGTTTATCTTGCCTATGTATATTATTATAATCTGTTTAGAAAAATACAGGATTTACCATCATCAAGAGTGCTAGAAGAAAGAGTTAGAGTAGCAAATAGCAATAAGTTTTTCCTAATGTGTCAATCTATAGTAAAAAACCAATTTAACTGGATATGAGAATTATTCTATTACTTCTTCTTTCCTATAGCTTTTGCTACTCCCAAAACCCTGACCTAAATCAAATAAGAAAATCTTTTATTAACGCAGATAAGAGCGAAGAAAATTGCAATACGCTTTTAGACAAGTCTGAACAATTAATGGAGAATAATGATATAGCCAAAGCTTATAATGCTGCAGGCTTAATGATTAGCTGCGAGTTTAAAATAAATCCTTTTATCAAATGGAATATTTTTAATTGTGGCAAAAACATCTTGGAAGAGTTAATAGCTGAAAATGATTCCAGCTTAGAAATGCGATTTTTAAGATACTGCATGCAAAAAAAAGCTCCTTCATTTTTAAATTATAATGATAAAATAGAAGAAGATGCCCTTTTGATAACAAATGCTAATAATGCGCTCAACAAGGAATTACTAGATTTTATTAATCCTATTTTTATAAGTCTGAACGATGAGTGAGAAGGTAGTATTAGTCGATAAGTTTGATAACGAAATTGGAATAATGGAAAAAATGGAGGTCCATCAAAAAGGCCTTCTTCATAGAGCTATTTCAGTATTTATATTCAACTCTTATGGGCAAATGCTTATTCAAAGAAGGGCTTTAGAAAAATACCATTCTCCAGGAAAATGGAGTAATGCTGCCTGTACTCATCCAAGGTTAAATGAAGCGCCTATTGAAGCCGCAAAAAGAAGGCTAAAAGAGGAAATGGGAATGACAACCAAAATTAACTTTGGCTTTAAATTTATCTATAAAGCTGATTTAGATCAAAAGTTAATAGAACACGAATTAGATCATGTTTTTATGGGCTTTAGCAACGACATACCAGAATATAACGCTAAAGGGGATTCGAAATTATTTAAATATGTTAGTAAAGGAGACTTAGAGAATGATTTAGAAAAAAATCCGAATTCATATTCCGCATGGTTTAAACTATGCTACAAAAAGGCATTCAAATCAGTAAACAAATTAGAAAATCAAAAATTAGATGTTCATTAATATATTAATATCTGTTGCAACTTTTTTTATAATGGAATTAGTAGCGTGGGCTACTCACAAATACCTAATGCATGGTTTTCTTTGGTTTCTTCATAAAGACCATCATCAAATTGATCATAATAAAACATTACAAAAAAACGATTGGTTCTTTATGATTTTTGCAATTCCAGGATCTGGACTAATTCTATTAAATTCGATTGATTTAAGTGCCGGATTTTTTATTGGAGTTGGCATTACTCTATACGGATTTGCTTACTTCATTGTTCATGAAATATTTATTCATCAAAGGATAAAGATTTTAAAACATACAAACTCTAAGTATCTAAAAGGAATTAGAAAGGCACACAAAGTACATCACAAAAATTTATACAAAGAAGAAGGTAGCTGCTTCGGAATGCTATTTGTTCCAAGAAAGTTTTTGAAAAACTAGCTTTTCGCTTTGCGAATAAGAAGGTCGTAGAGTAAAATAAAAAGAATTAATGCTAAAGACAAATGCATTAATGTTCCTGAAACCATTATCAAATACTTTACCCATACATGTCCTAGCCACAACATCCATAAACCACCAAATGTGGTAATAATAGATATGATTGGCTCTACCATTAAAAATGCCTTAAAGAAAGAAGATGCGGAAGAAAAGTAAAGCAGTATTTGCAAGAAAACAAAAATTAAAGACAGGCTAATTACATGGGAATGAATTATACCATGGAGCTCACGTTCGGACATTTTAAACCTCAACTCGTTTGCACTCTCATCCATTTCATTGCCCAATACATTTTCCTCTACTCCCTGAGAATTAAGATCAGTAGTCTGTTTCAAAAGATCGAAGCTAGAAAAATATCCAAATGCTAGAGCGAAAAGGAAAATAGATAAGCTGATTTTTAGTAGTCTAGGTAAAGAGGATAATTGAAAATTCATGGCGCAAATATATTAATTGCTAAACTTCCAAAGCAACATTTTTTCTGATAATTGTGCAACCGAGTACTTTAAAGACTCTACAGAGATAGTTGCTCCAGATATAGCTTGCACTTTTTTTGGTGTTCTAGTAACAAATTGTTTTAACCATTTTTTATTAGATATTTCACCACCGTAATTTTCTCTGTAAACCAAAATACGAAGTTTTAAAAGCTCCATTTCTGCAGAATAAATTGCCATAAAATCAAAATAATCGTGTTTGCTAGGAGATTGCTCAAAACATATATAGCCATAAATCGAATCATTTATAGACAAAGAATAATGATTTGAATTAGAAGAAATCTTTCGCTTTTCTACATCTTGACCAAAGTATTGCAACAACTCTTTATCCGCTTTTTTAATAGAAGATTGGGAAGGAACCCACTGAGCGCAAGTATTATAAGAAAGACCAATAATTAATAGAAAAACGAAAGATTTCATATCTTGAATAACTTATTTAATAGTTTTATTAACCAATTTAAAAACCAACAGCTATTCCAACATTAACTTGTTTTGAATCTTCATCTAAAGCTTCATTACCTTTTAATTGATAGTCCATTTTGAAATCAGCACCATCTGCAACTTTAAATGTAAGACCTACAGTTGTTTCTGTTCTGTCGTAAGCAAGGTTTGCATCAAAACCTTCTGTCTCATCATGAGTGTTATAATTTTCATATCGGCCAAATAGAATTAGTTTGTTATCCGAATTCCCTTGTAACACATCATAACCAACTTCAAAATAGTAACCTGTCATTACAGAACCAAGATCTTTAGATGTTTTAGCATTATAAGCTTGAGTGTTACCTAAATTAGCAACAGTATACTGAGCTCTGGCCTGAAAATTACCATTATTATATCTAGCATCAACCCCAGTCATTTGAATGTCGATTTGAGTAGAGTCAGCACCGAAATCACTAGTTTCAGATTCTCCAGAGTAAAAAGATGCTCCAAGATTCCAACCTAACATTCCGAAATAAGATACTCTACCGGCAAAGTCAAAGTCAGTAACATAAGACTCTGCTCCTTTTTGACGACCACTTCTCAATCCTTTTTTACCACTAAAAACACCACCATCACTATCATAACCATTAAATCCATTAACCATCATTAACTGATAATTAACAGAATAGTCAGGAAGGCGACCGCTAACACCCGCACCAATTTCTCTCCATGTTGTAGGAACAATGTATTTATCAACACTCGTTCTTTCTACACCGTTAAAAGTGTTAGGCTCGTGGTAAAGATTTTGAATCCCCATAGGAATCAACATCAAACCTGACTGGAAACTAATGTTGTCATTTATTTTGTAATCTAAGAAAGCTTGTTCTACATATAATTCTACAACATGCTCGTACTCCACTTCTGAAACAAAAGTTACTCTGTCGTTAAATTTATATCCAAGAAAACTAACAAGTCTATGTACATCTAACTTTGCGTTAGACTCTCTATTGTTATCCTCGTTTAAATAAAAATTACCATGAACCTCGCCATAGCCACCTAATATTAATCCTTTATTACCACCTAATATTTTTTCTGTAGTACTTTGCTGAGCAAAAGCTACATTAAGCGTGCATAAAAGACTAAATAAAATAATTCTTCATAATTATGATTTTAATTGATTTGTTAAAGTTAAATAATGCGCAAATATAAAAGTTTATTTTTATTTAGACTTAATATAAATAGTAATTTTTAAAATATTTTTTATTGCATTTATGTGTACCTTTATAAAATGAAAAAAATACTCTTTATAGCAATACTTTTTTCCTCTTGTACTAGCACTAATATATTATTGAACGCTAGTTCTCAAGAGTGGACAGGAGGACTGAAAGGATCTGGAAGCGGAACCAATTATAAATTTATTTTGATTGCTCCCGAATCTGACAATGCATTCTCAGTAAATGACATTTGCGTGGACGGTAAATTATATAATGGCGTTATTTACCAGAAAAATTTCAGCAAAGGAGACACCCTATTAATATCTTCAAGAAAAACAACAGAAAGCTGTAATCAAGAAAATGTAATAAGTTATTTTCTAAATGAGGAAAAGCAATATTTAAAAATTGAATCTATTGAGAGATTACCTAAATTATTATATCAATAAAAACATATAAACTTTTATTATATTTTATATTTGCTAGAATGAAAGGAAAGAAGACAATTTTGATGATTTTAGACGGCTGGGGACATGGTGATCATTCTAAATCGGACGCAATATTTAATGCCAAAACACCATTTATAGACTCTCTATACAAAGATGCTCTTAGCTCGGAATTACTCACTCACGGAGAACACGTGGGCTTACCAGACCGGCAAATGGGAAACTCTGAAGTCGGTCATTTAAATATTGGGGCAGGAAGGGTTGTTTTTCAAGACTTAGCTAAAATAAATAATGCTGTTAAAAACGACGAAATAGGAGTAAATGAACAACTACTAGCCTCATTTCGTTATTGTTTAGACAATAACAAACCCCTTCATTTAATGGGATTGGTTTCTGACGGAGGAATTCATTCTCACAACAAACACCTTTACGAGATTTGCCGACTGGCTAAGCAACATCAGCTAAAAGAAGTCTATATTCATGCTTTTACCGATGGAAGAGACACAGACCCAAAGAGCGCAATAAAATTTATTGAAGAATTACAATCCAATCTTTACGGAGCAAAAATTACCAGCCTATGTGGTCGCTATTACTCAATGGATCGAGATAATAGATGGGAAAGAATTAAACTAGCTTATGATCTTTTGGTAAATGGTAAAGGTCAAAAAAGTAATAATATATTGGAAAGCATTCTATCGTCATACCAAGAAGGAATAACCGACGAATTTATTAAACCATTGGTTTGTATAGACCAAGAAGAAAGGCCGATTGCAACTATTGGAAATGGAGATGGGCTTATTTGTTTTAATTTCAGAACAGATAGATGTAGGGAGATTTCGAGCGTATTAACCCAACAAAGCATGGAAGAGTTTGGAATGTCTAAGCTAGATATTCATTACACTACCATGACCGAATATGACAAAACATTCGAAAACGTTAACGTTCTATTTAAAAAAGATAACTTAAAAAACACTCTAGGGGAAGTTATTGCCGACAACAACCTTCACCAAATAAGAATTGCTGAAACCGAAAAGTATCCTCATGTCACCTTTTTCTTTTCTGGAGGTCGAGAACTGGTTTTCGATAAGGAAAAAAGGTTAATGGCCCCATCGCCAAAAGTTGCTACATATGATTTAATGCCCGAAATGAGTGCTCAAGAAATAGTAGATAAAATCACTCCAGAAATTAATAAGCAGGAAGTAGATTTTGTTTGTCTCAACTTTGCCAACCCAGACATGGTTGGCCATACAGGCAACTATGATGCCATCAAAAAAGCGGTAGAAATTGTAGATGAATGCGCCAAAGATGTAGTGGAAGCAGGGATTAAAAACGACTACGCATTTGTAATAATTGCAGACCATGGAAACGCAGACTTTGCTTTAAACCAAAACGGAAGTCCTAATACTGCTCATACCACAAACCCAGTACCTTGTTTTATTTTAAACACAGACTATAAAAATTTAGAAAACGGAAAGTTAGGAGACATAGCTCCTACTATTTTAAAAATAATGGAGGTGGAAATCCCATCTCAAATGACAGGAAAAATTCTAGTAAAATAATTATATGGAACACATTAAAAATTACATTGACCAAAACAAGAACAGATTCTTAGACGAACTAATTGATCTATTAAAAATTCCATCTATTAGCGCTGACCCTGCATATGCTAAAGACGTTTTAAACTGTGCCGAGCAAGTAAAGACTAGTCTTATAGAAGCAGGAGCTGATAATGTAGAAATTTGTGAAACTCCAGGATACCCAATTGTATACGGAGAAAAAATCATAGACAAAAATAAACCAACCGTATTGGTTTATGGTCATTATGATGTGCAGCCAGCTGACCCTCTAGAATTATGGGATAGTGGCCCGTTTGAGCCAATAATTAAGAAAACAGACATTCACCCACAAGGAGCTATTTTTGCCAGAGGTGCTTGCGACGACAAAGGCCAGATGTATATGCACGTCAAAGCTTTCGAATTGATGATGAAAACCAATAGTCTAGATTGTAATGTAAAATTTATGATTGAAGGAGAGGAAGAAGTGGGGTCTAACAATTTAGAAGAATTTGTGAAAAACAATAAAGAGAAACTAACTTGCGATGCCATTCTTATTTCTGACACAGGTATTATTGCAAACGACACTCCTTCAATCACTACAGGCCTCAAAGGACTTAGTTATATGGAAGTAGAAGTTACTGGCCCTAACCGTGACTTACATTCCGGACTTTATGGAGGAACTGTAGCAAATCCTATCAATATATTATGTGAAATGATTGCTTCATTAAAAAATGAAGATAACCGAATTACTATCGATGGCTTTTACGACAATGTGTTAGACTTATCCAATGAAGAAAGAGAAGATATTGCTCGTGCGCCATTTTCTTTAGATAAATATAAAGCTGCTCTAGATTTAAGCGATGTACATGGTGAAAAAGGATATACTACCATGGAACGAACAGGAATACGGCCAACTCTTGATGTAAACGGCATTTGGGGTGGATACATTGGTGAAGGAGCTAAAACTGTAATTGCCTCAAAGGCATACGCCAAAATTTCTATGCGATTAGTGCCAAACCAATCGGATGAAGAAATAACAAGAAAGTTCACAGAACACTTCCAGAAAATTGCTCCAAAAAGTGTGTCGGTTAAAATAATGCCACACCATGGAGGAGAGCCTTATCAGTCCCCTACCGATATCAACGCTTATAAAGCTGCTAGCATGGCAATGGAAACTACCTACGGCAAAAAACCTGTGCCAGTTAAAAGCGGAGGTAGTATACCGATAGTTGCATTGTTCGAAAAAGAACTAAACGTAAAGTCTATTTTAATGGGATTTGGACTAGATAGCGATGCTATCCATTCACCAAACGAGCATTACGGAATTTTCAATTACTTAAAAGGAATTGAAACTATTCCACATTTTTATGCTAACTTTAATGAGTTATATGAAGATAAAGCTTAATTTTTTATGTTTATTTTTTACTCTATTTGTTGTTTCATCTTGTAATAATGATAGAGATGCTGTTTTAGTAGAGGGTAATATTGCTCCTCCTGACCCAACAATAGAAATGGTTGTTGTGGAAGGCTACATAAATAAATTATACATCAGTTTATTAGGAAGAGAACCCTCTGTAAACGAGTTTAATATTGCAATTGATTTACTAGGGGAGCAACTTGTCGAGCAAGATCGCATATTATTAGTAAGTCAGATTCAGGAAGACCCTAATTATTACAAAAATCAGCTTGATATTTTTCGACAAGATTACCTCAACGGAATTGATACTTCCCTAATAAGAAAAGACTTTGTTGAACCTTATGAGTATGCTTTAGAAAACGAGGAAAACCCTATCATTTATGAGGAAATTGAAAAGGAATTAAACTCTTTGTATTTATTATACAACATCGATTTAGACCTTATTTTAAACAATATCGATGTAACGGAGGTTCTACGAAGAATAGTAGACAATCCGGTATATGATGAAATAAATATGGGAGTAGAAAACTACATTGTTTCTATGAGTCAAAACTTTCTGCACCGCTACCCTACTAATTCTGAATTAGAGAGTGCAACTTTAATGATTGAAGGAGAACAGTCTTATTGTTTTGGAGGTAATGGCGATAGTAAATCGGACTTTAACAATTTGTTTTTCAATCATGACGGATATTTTGAAGGACAAGTAGTCACCAACTACAATAAGCTGTTATACAGAAGCCCTAACTCTTCAGAAGCATCGGAATTAGCATACTCATACAAGCAAAACAGAAACTTTAAAGAGCTACAAAAAACAATTTTAATTAGTAACGAATTTATCGGAATAGAATGAAAACTTTTTACTTCTTATTAATTTCTGTATTATTTATTTCTGCTTGTCAGAAAGATGATCCTGCTTATTTGTTCGAATTAGAAAACGTTCAGGTAAAACCAAGCTCTGCCAACAAAGACAGACTAAAAACAGACATCGAATTTGTATCGATTGCTTACAACGATTTATTTGGAAATAACATTAGCCAAAGCGAATTAGATAATATCATTACTACTTACCAATCTTTTGGAGACAAATCATTAGTAATCGAATTAATAATAAGAAAATTTGTGTTTTCAGCAGAAAGTAACATCCCTACAATTGACAGATCTAGTGAAGAATCTATAGAAGCATTCGTGCAACAATCGTACGAAAAGGTTTATAACAGGACACCTAATGCTTTTGAGAAATGGTATCTGTCAGATTTCTTAAATTCCAATGAAGAGGTAAATAGTCAAGTATATTATTATTCTATAATGACAGCTAACGAATACCGTTATTACTAAGATATGAAAAGAAGATCATTCATAAAGAAAGTAGGCTTAACTGCTGGAGCAAGTTTGGTTGCTCCATACATACTTCCATCTGGAAGGCTGTTTGCTGCTACCGGAACTCGCAAAGCAAACCACGTAGTAGTTTGTCTTTTTGCTGGAGGAGTTAGAAGCCTTGAATCTCACAACTACAGCAATGGAGAATACGGTAATGTTATGCCCTATACTTTTAACGGTAACCCTAGTAATATTGAAGGTGTAGATATCGGAACCGTGCTTGGAACGCCATCAGGACAAAGCCTACAACAGCAAGGAACTCTTTTTAATGATTTTAAATTAAAAAACGGACCAACGGGTCATTATAACGGACATGCTACAGTGCTAACTGGAGTTTATGCAAACGGAAATGTTAACATAAATGCAAATCCGAGAAACCCTACGCTATTTGAGTTATATAGAAAACATAACTCCCCTTCTATGAGCGCGCTAAACACCTGGTGGGTTTCTAATTCTCTTGGTCCATATCCCCAATTAAATTACAGCAGCTACCCTGGTTACGGCTCGCAATACGGAGCAAACCATATTCAACCTCTTAGCTTTTTATCCTCTGGTTACAATTCTGTTTATACTGCAAACGATCCTTTAACAGGATCACAAGAATTGAATAATAAAATAAATGCCATAAGAGGATTTTGCGACGATAACTTCAGCAAAGAATTTGCTAGTAGCGCTGGAGTTGTAAATACTTTGCAAGAAAAAGAATTATTAAACCAATTTATTAAAACCAACTTTCAAAACGTAGAAAGTGGTCAAATACAAGATCCTTGGGGACTAGGAGACGTGTATAATGGCGACATGTATACTATGTATTTTGCAGAAGAAATAATCAAGGAATACCAACCAGAGTTATTAGTAGTAAATATGCAAAATGTCGATACTGCTCATAACGAAACTACCGAGTATTTAAACAATATGAAAAGAGCGGACTATTCGCTTCATCATTTATGGCAGACGATACAGAATACCCCAGGAATGGAAAACACTATTTTAATAGCACTACCCGACCACGGAAGAAACGCTCAAGGAAATGGAATTTTAGATCAGTACGGAAGAGAAGGAACTGACCATAGTGATGACCAAATGAGTAGAGAAGTTTTCTGTATGATGTTGAGTCATCAGGCAGACACTTCGGTAGCTGCAAACTCTATTATCAACAACAGCGCAGGGGAAAGTGTCGACATCGTCCCAACAGTAGCTAATATTTTAGGCTTCGACAACGATATACCATCGGGCTTACTAGAAGGAAGAGTACTAACAGAAGCATTCAACTAATGAGATATTATTTATCTATTTTATTAATCGGACTTTTCACTATAATAGGTTGTAAGGAAGAATTGCCAGAGCCTTACAATCCGTATGACGCTGTTATTTATGAAGTAAATTTTGAGCCAGTAAATCAGGAGGAACCTAATTCTTTAACTAGAACCCACGACGAAGTCTTTCAACCCAAATGCAATGTTTTAGGATGCCACGACGGATCGTTTGAGCCAGATTTTAGAACACCACAAAGCACTTATTCTACCTTAGTTTATCATTCTATAATCAAAAACAATGCCCAAGAAGAATACGAATTTAGAGTAATCCCAGGCGACACTTCAAACTCTGTTCTTTGGCAAAGGATAACCGACTGTTGCTTTGTCAACCAAAACGACAGAATGCCTCAAGATAACATTGGAATCGCTATGCCTCAAACGGCAATTGATCAAATAGGAAGCTGGATAATGTCCGGAGCACCTGATATATTCGGCAATTCTATGAGCGCTCCTAACACCTTCCCTAATATCAATGATTTTGGAGTTTATGATATTGAGTACGATACATCTTATAGTCAAAATAGAATTGATGATTTGTGGTATATGCCATTTGTTATGCCTGACAACATGAACTTAAATATGGTTATAAATGTGGAAGACGACCTAACTCCAAATTTAGAGCTTCTATACAACAAGATCAAAATATCAACAGATGCGGATGACTTTTCAAACGCAATAGAGTTAACTGCTACCTGCCTTGACAATGAAGAATTTAATTACCCGTTTATCATCAACTTTAACAGTAATTTGTTCGAAAGCAATCAACAGTATTTTATGCGTTATTATACTTCTGACACTAACATAAATGAGTTGATAGAATTTCCTGAAACAGAAGATGAATCTTATTACAAATCTATATGGTCTTTTATCGTTCAGTAAACTATTTATTTTGCGCTATCATCCTGTTGAGTTCTTGTACAAAAGACAATGAACCAGAGATAAGCGAAGTGCCACACATCGAATTTGTGAGTCTTAATCCGACAATTATAAGCCAATCGGAAGGCCCTATTTACTTTACAGTATCGTACACAGACGGAGATGGAGATTTAGGAGAAAATACTCCTGATGTGAAAAATCTGTTTTTAAAAGATTTAAGAAATAATATCGAGTACGAATACCGTCTGCAACAGCTAGCACCTCAAGGCTCAAGCATCGCGATTCAAGGAACTTTCGAAATAGAATTAAACAACACATCTATTACAGACGGAAGCAATCAACAAACATTTAGCTATGAAATTAAAGTTATAGACAGAGCGGGTAACCAAAGCAATACCATCACCTCTACTCCACTTACCGTATCTAATTAACATACCTTTGTGGCATGAAATTACTACCCTACTATTTATTACTTATCGGAATCACATTAGCCTGCAACGGACAAGAAAAAACTATGCACAAACATACCAACGCTTTAATAAACGAAACCAGTCCATATCTTTTACAACACGCTCACAACCCTGTAAACTGGTATCCTTGGAATCAAGAAACATTAGATTTAGCTAAAAAAGAAGATAAACTTATACTAATAAGCATAGGCTATTCTGCTTGCCATTGGTGCCATGTAATGGAACATGAAAGCTTTGAAAAAGAAGATGTTGCACAGGTAATGAATAGCAAGTTTATAAACATCAAAATTGATAGAGAAGAAAGGCCAGATATAGATCAGATTTATATGAATGCCGTTCAGCTAATGTCTCAAAGAGGAGGATGGCCCTTAAATTGCGTTGCTTTACCAGATGGAAGACCAGTGTGGGGAGGAACATATTTCCCTAAAGATCAATGGGTACAACAAATCAATCAGGTAGCGAGCTATTACCAGAGTAATAGAGCAGATATGGAAGAATATGCCGATAAGCTTGCTAACGGCATAAGACAATCGGAATTAATAGAATACAATAAAGTTCCGGCTCAGTTTAGCGATAAAGAAATTACAGAAGTAGTTGACGCTTGGGCAAAAACTTTCGACTACAATGAAGGAGGCCCAAACAGAGCTCCGAAATTTCCTATTCCGAACAACTACCAATTTTTAATACGATACTCCCATCTTTTTAAAGATCAAATAATTGAAGACTACACTAAGCTAACCTTAGACAAAATGGCTCATGGAGGAATATATGACCAGATTGGTGGAGGTTTTTCGAGGTACTCAACCGATAAACTTTGGAAAGTTCCTCACTTTGAGAAAATGCTTTATGATAACGCCCAATTAGTAAGTTTATATAGCGAAGCATTTATTGCCTTTAAAAACCCAGAATACAAGCAAATTGTAGAAGAGACTCTAGAGTTTGTAAGCAGAGAATTAAGCGACCAAAGCGGTGCTTTTTATTCGGCTCTTGATGCAGATAGCGAAGGTGAAGAAGGCAAGTTTTATGTTTGGAAAAAACAAGAATTAAAATCTATTTTAAAAGATGAATTCGATTTATTCGCTAGCTATTACAATGTAAATAGCAAAGGATATTGGGAGCATAACAATTATATTTTGCTCAAAGACATGAGCGACGATAAGTTCTGTAAAAAAGAGAAAATAGATCTTAAAGAATTACAATTAAAAGTAAAAGCTTGGAAGAAAACATTGTTAGCAGAAAGAGAAAAAAGAATCAGACCAGGTCTTGACGATAAATCCTTAACCTCTTGGAATGCTCTAATGACTAAAGGGTATGTAGACGCATATTTCGCTTTCTCGAAACAAGAATATTTAGATGTCGCACTAAAAAATGCTCAATTTATAATAGACCAACAACTGCAAGATAACGGAGCTTTGTTTCATTCTTACAAGCAAAACAAGTCGACTATAAACGGATTCTTAGAGGACTATGCTTTTACTATTGAAGCTTTCTTACAGCTCTATCAGGCTACTTACGATACAAAATGGCTAGAATCTAGCGAACAACTAATTAAGTACTGCAACGACCATTTTTATGACTCCGAAAGTGGAATGTATTACTTCACCTCTAACTTAGACGCTCCTTTAGTTGCTAGAAAAATGGAAGTATTTGACAATGTAATTCCTTCTTCTAGTTCTACTATGGCCAACAATCTTTTTTTGTTATCAGAATTTTTAGAAAACGAAGATTATTTACAAAGGTCTGAAGTGCAGCTAAACAATGTAAAAGATGGCATGGCCCAATACGGAGCTGGACATTCAAATTGGGCGAATCTAATGATGAAGTTCACCAAACCTTTCTATCAAATAGCAATAGTAGGGAAAGATGCTAAGCAAAAAACCTTAGATCTAAATGGCTTTTATCATCCTAATAAATTATATATCGGCAGTGATGAAGAAAGCAATATGCCTTTATTGAAAGATAAATTTGTAGATGGAAAAACGATGATTTATGTTTGCAAAAACAAAAGTTGTTTGCTCCCTACACCCTCCCACATTAAAGCATCTGACTATATAAACAAGTAGAAAACTAAAGTTTAATAATATGACAACCTTTTCGGAACAACAATATTTCAGACAAAAATGGCTTTGGATAATCATCTTATTCTTTCCTATTTTTTCGGCCTACGGAATTTATGAGCAAGTAATATTAGGAAACATTATTGGCGACAAACCAATGAGCGATGAAGGACTTATAGCTTTTGCTATTATTGTGGGCACAGGACTGCCTCTAGGATTTTGGAATATGAAATTAAAAACAAGAGTGACTAACAAAGGATTACACTACCAGTTTTTTCCTATTCACCTAAAAGAAAGAGTCATTGAGTTTAAAGACATAGAAAGCTTTAAAGCACGTACGTATTCGCCAATGAAAGAGTTTGGAGGTTGGGGAATACGCTACGGTTTCGAAAGCAAAGCCTATAATGTGAGCGGAGAACAAGGCTTGCAAATAATCTTGAAAAACGAACGAAAAGTATTGTTTGGCAGCCAAAACCACAAGCAATTAGAAAAGGCTATGAGAGCAGCTAGCAAAAAAGAAAACTAGATTATTTTAGGGTAAAAAATCTAGCACGAAAAGAATATTATTTTTTGTGGGGACCAGCCACAAAGTCTTTCAGATAGAAAGGCTCGAAATAAGCAACATCTTCAAATTGTTTTTGGTCAAAAGCCAATTGAGCTAAAGAACTCATGTTTTTAGCGGAAGGAAAAACATCATCTATAAATATAGCGTTAGGATGCTCCACTATTTGCTTAAACTTATCAGAGCCATCTCCAAAAAATATAATAGAATGTTTATCGAGGTCTTCTTTAAATGAGTTTTCATCTAATACCTTAGCTTCAATCTCAGACTCTTTGTTGCCATAAAAAGCACAGTAAACTTCCATACGCCTAGCGTCTAGCATAGGGCAATATATAGCATCCGGATACTGTAAAGACATACCATAAGCCATTGCCTCCAATGTAGAAATAGAAATTAATGGTTTATCAATAGCGTAACATATTCCTTTAGCAGTAGATACTCCAATACGTAAACCAGTGTAAGAGCCAGGGCCTTTACTTACAGCAACAGCATCTAAATCAGAAAAAGATTTTTGTTGATCTTTAAGAATTTGCTCTATAAAAAGAGTCAGTTTTTCAGAATGGGAATACTGATCAGATACTAATTCAATGGTCTGCAAGGTCTTGCCATTTTGAGACAAAGAAACCGAGCAACTTTTAGTAGCTGTTTCTATGCAAAGTATTACTTCCACTCCATTTCAATTGCATTACCTTTTCCTTTAACATCTTCTGTAAATAGCCTGTCTCCATCTTGCAATCCGCGAGAAACAGCACTATAAGGACCAACTACTATTTGAGTGCTATCATTTAAGCCACTAAGTATATGAATATTTTGATCGTCTTGAATTCCTGTTTTTACAATATTTTGAACTGCTATTCCGTCTTGATAAACAAAAACACATTCAATCTTTTTTGAACTATCAGAAGTGTCTTTTCTGGTAGTTACCGCCTGAATAGGAACAGAAATGACATCTAATACTTTTTGAGATTGAATTTCAACCGTTGCAGTCATTCCAGGTCTGAAGTATACCGAGTCAATGAGTCTAATCTTCACTTCAAAATTGGTAACCTGATCGGCACTTGCTCCCATAACGTTTGCCGAATTAGCAATCTCGGAAACCAAACCAATGAACTCTCTTTCCCCAAAAGCATCTACTTCAATAATAGTAGTATCGTTTAAATTGATGGAGTTTATATCATTTTCGTTAACCTCTACAGCAACTTCCATGAAGTTAAGATTAGCTAATCGTAACAATTCAGTTCCTGCCATCTGAGCCGTTCCAACAACTCTTTCACCTAACTCAACAGAAAGCTTAGAAATAGTTCCGCTAATTGGAGCATAAATATTTGTTTTATTTAAATTCTCTTGGGCTTCGTTTACCGAAGCTTGAGCGCTAGAAACTGAGTATTGAGAGTCGTCTACATTTAATTGAGCGATGGTATAAGAAGACTGAATTCTCTCAAACTCGGAAGACGAAATCGTTCCGTTATTGAACAATATTTCGTTTCTGTTATAGTTTGCTTGGCTTTCAATTAATTGTGCCTTAGACTTAGCCAAATTAGACTTAGTAGTGTTTAATGCCGCTCTGCTTCTTTCTAAAATAGACATGTAAGTATCAGGCTTAATTTTAATCAATAAATCGCCTTGCATTACTTGTTCACCTTCTTTTACTAAAAGAGAAACTATCTCTCCAGAAACATCGGGAGAAATTTTAACTTCTACTTCGGGCTGAATTTTTCCGCTAGCAGATACAGTCTGTATAATGTTAGACTTTTTAGAAAAATCAGTTGAAACTAAAACTGTTTCTTCCGAAGATATCCATCCAAACGAATTGGCTAAAATTAGTATGAAGCCTAACGAACCTAAAGCGATAGAAATATATTTGAGAACCTTATTTTGCTTTTTGTTGCTAAAGTAAAATAAGCCTATTGCTACTAGTAATATTATTATTGCTATTGCCATTTTTAAAAATTTATTTTTTTACCCATATAAAAATCTAACATCTTTAGTTTAAAGATGTAGTCGTATTTTGCTTGCAACAAACTATTTTCTGAAGAGAACAATTTGTTTTTGGCATCGTAGTACTCATAGGAGTTGATAAGCTGAACGTCATACTTAGACTCGGTATATCTAAAAGATTCGGTTTGTGCTTCTACTGATTTTAGGCTTGCTACATATTGCTTGTTTGCAGCAACAGCATCGGCTTGAGCTTGCTCTATAGTTTTTTGCAAAGCATTTTTAGTCTGCTGTAAATTAAGTCTATAACGTTCTACATTAATTTTTGCTTGAGAAATAGAATTATTAGCCTGCCATCCGTTAAACAAAGGCAAACTTAGAGACAGTGTTAAAGACTGACTGGTATTATCCTCAAACTGATCTTGAAAAAGATAATCAACATATGTAGGCAATCCTTGGTCATCAAGTCCATCAAACTTCATTCGTGCATCAGAATAAGCCGTACCCCAGTTAGTACTTAAGTTTAATCTAGGGCTTCTTGCACCTTGACTTATAGCTAAACTTCTCTGTGCGCTTTTTAAATTATTGTCAGCTTTTTTAACGTCTGGTAAATTAATCATTGCCTGTTCAAACATTTGATCTGCACTGGTGTTAATTAAAACAGTTGGTTCTATTTGGGGGTCTACTATATCAAACTCATCTTGACTACTCAAGTCGAGTAATTGCTTGATATTTAAAAATGAAATATCTAATTGATTAGTAGAGTTTATTAATGCTAATTCTTCTTGAGCAAATTGAGCCTCAGCTTCTAACAAGCTTCCTTGAGGCAGTTGGCCTACTTCTACCATGCTTCTTATTCTGTCTACCTGTAAAGTAGAAAGATCTAATTTCTCTTGACTTACCGAGAGTTGTTCTTTGTTATACAATACTTGAAGGTATGCGGTAACAATATTAATTGCAATATCGTTTGCGACTTTTTGGGCGTCGTATTTTGATGCTAGATAATCGTAATTATTTTTACGAATGGTATTTATGCTTTGGAAACCGTTGAAAAGATTAACACTAGAATTAATACCAAAGTTGTTTGACTTCACATTATCTAAAACAATCTGGTCACTAACTTGATCATAATTTCTTCCGTAACTACGAGATTCTGAAACTGAACCGTTTAGGTTTGGCAAGAGAGCAGCCTTAGATTGAAACAAACTTTTCTTAGAGGACTCAACATCCAAAAAAGCTCGTTTAATATCTAAATTATTTTCTTGAGCATAAGTAAGGCAATCTTGTAAAGACCACTTCTTTTGTCCGAAACTAAAAAGAGATATAGAAATAAATGAAATTAATATAAGGAGCTTTTGCATAGTAATGGGTTAAGATATTACCCTCTTACTTGCTTTGTTATATCTAATCCAAGCAAAAGCAATAATTAAGAGCGCTAAATATGGCATAGCCATTAAAAATAATATACCATCGTTAAGACCAACCCCAATACTACTTCCTCCTTCGATATTGCTCTCTACAACAGATTTGCACATAGCGCACTGAGAGAAAGTTTGAACAGAGTAAATAAAGAAAAGGAATAAAAAAGATAATTTTTTTAGCATAGCTCAAAGTTAAGCATAATATGGCATCATAAAAACATAGACCAAAACTCCAGTAATAGCAACATACATCCAGATAGGGAAAGTCCATTTAACAATCTTCACGTGTTTTTCGAACTCACCAGTAACACCTCTATAAATTGCTAAAAGAGCTAATGGTAAAACAGGGACAGACAAAACTATATGGGTAATAAGAATAAAAAAATATAAATATTTAACAAATCCTTCTCCTTCAAAAGGAACTGGTGAATTTGATAATTTAGATATTACGTAAGAGATTAAAAAGATAGCAGATAAAATAAAAGCACTCATCATTGAGATTCTATGCCAAGCAATCTTTTTGTTTTTAATCATTACAAAGCCAACAAAAAGCAAAACTGCAGTACTTCCATTGATTACCGCATGGAGGAAAGGCAAAGATCTAAGATCAGCTCCACCAAACTCTAAACGCATAGAATCTGGCAATAACATCAGAGCAGTTACTGCAAGAGGAATAACAATTGATAAAACAACAATTAGTGGAATAAAAAATTTATCTCTTTTGTTCACTTTTATCTTTTTATAGCTAGGTTGTATTCTGCAATCAAAATTTTAAGATCTTCAATTAAAAGACCTACTTCGTAATCACTGGTGCCATCATAAACCCCAATATTATTTCCATTGTCGTCGTCTCTTGCACGAACCCTACCTTGCTTGTCGACTATAACAAAAAACTCAGAATGTAAAAAGCCACCTTCAGCAAGGCTATCTTCCATAGCATTTACAAAATAATAAGGAGCCATAGAATAAATAGAACTCTTATCTCCTGTAACAAAGTTCCAGTTAGATAAGTCTGCTTCCATATTTTTAGAATACTCCAACAAAACTTCAGGAGTATCGTATTGTGGATTTACAGTATGAGATAAAATTTTAAAGTTGCCATTGAAACCAGGAAGAGTAGCTGTTTTTTGCTGAATTCTTCTCATCTGATAGGTCATTACAGGACAAATAGTAGGACAAGTAGTAAAAATGAAATTAGCTACATATACGCTTCCCAAATAATCATCTTGAGTAATGGTATCACCGTTTTGATTAACGAAAGAGAAATCAGGTATTTGATGAAAAGTAGAATCTGTTTGTGGGCCAACAATAGGCAAATGAACAAAATTATGATTGCTATTGTAAAAACCAAGATATATAGCAGAAGGAAGTACCAGAATTATAAAAACTAATAAATATCCATTAAACTTTTTCATAAGATTTGTCTATAACATTCCCATTACATAATTACCTTCATTTAATAAGATGAAAAGTAAATATGGAATAAGAATAATTCCTGGTAAAAGAATCGTGATTTTTAGGCCTTTAACTTCGTGACCTAAGTGCATAAATTCCATTACAATATATGCTGCTTTGATGATAGTCAATATGATGAAAATCATGTTAAGAAGCGATGTTCCTAAAATAGAGTTATCGATTAAAACCGCTGGCTTGATAATTCCTAAAACAACTTCTACTGCTGTTACAATTAATAGAATCCAGAAAACTCTCCAAATCCACCATGTTCCTTTTTGATCTGACATAATTTATTTTTTTGAATAATTAAACAAGGTAAAAGAATGTAAATACGAATACCCAAACTAAATCGACAAAGTGCCAGTAAAGGCCTACTTTTTCGACCATTTCGTAATGACCTCTTTTCTCATAAGTACCTTTGATTACATTAATAAAAATGATAACCAATATCATCACACCACTAAAAACATGAAAACCGTGAAAACCAGTAATAAAGTAAAAGAAGTTAGCGAAAAGCTGATGTCCGTATTCGTTTTTAATCAAGTTAGCTCCAAATACAAGCTCCGAATTATTAAAGTAAGCAGCTGCAGATTCTTTACTAACGATTGTCTTATCAGACATTTTAAGACCAAAGTCTTCTTTAGCAAAAAAGGCTGTTTCTACTTGCTCCATTGTAATATCATGAGCATGGTCTCCATGAGAATCTACGCCTACTAAATCATAAATAGAATATAGTTTATCGTCTTGATCAACAATATGAATGATGTCATGATTAGAGAGCTCAATAGCACCCTTGTCTCCATGTATAAAATGACCCCATTCCCAAGCTTGAGAACCAAGGAATGTAAATCCTCCAATAATGGTTAAACCCATCCAAAGGATAACTGCATTTTTATTGTTTTTGTGGCCTTCATTTACTGCCAATACCATAGTAACCGAACTCATAATTAAGATAAAGGTCATTAGAGCTACGAAAAGCAAAGGATGGTCTCCGTGTAAAAAAGGGAAGTGAGTAAATACATCTTCAGCCACAGGCCAAACACTAGCGTATTTAAATCGCATGAATCCGTATGCTGCTAAGAAACCTGAAAAAGTTAGAGCATCAGAAATCAAGAAGAACCACATCATTAGTTTACCGTAACTAGCCTGATATGGTTTATCCCCTCCTTTCCAAGGTTTTGTTGTTGTATTATTTTCTTCCATTTATTTGATTGATTGAAAAGTTTTGCAATTTTAACGAATTAATAGTAAAAAAAGGAATAAATAGACCCATAAAATGTCAAGAAAATGCCAAAAGATGGATGCCAATTCGAAACCTAAACTATTTCCATTCGAGTATTTTAGATTTGCTGCCTTATACCAGCACACAAAAAGAACAACTAATCCACCAACTAAGTGGAGAAGATGAAGCAATGTGAATACATATAAAAACCCACTACTAGGCTTAAAACCAGGGCCAGTAAAATAAAATTCTTGATCAATTAAAGATGACCAAACTAAAAACTGAGAAATAGCGAAAGACACCCCTAAGGCAATAGTAATTTTTATCCATTTAACAGACTCCAGCTGCTGGTCATTTTTAATAAGACCTTTGGCCTTGTGCATAGTAAAGCTTGATGCTACAATAAAAATTGTACTGATATAAAACCAAATAGGAATTTCATAAAAAAGCCAATTATCTGATTTTGCTACAATATAACCACTACTAAGTCCTGCGAAAATCATGGACATACTAACCATGGAAATCCAAAGTAAAGGTTTTGCTGATTTTTTCTTTTGCTCTTCAAATGTTGTCATAATAACTTATCTATAACGTAAATTAATTGTAAGATTGGTAAGTATATAAAAGATGATATCATCAGCCTTCTAGCATCAGCGTCATCTAGTGTTTTAAATAACTTAACTGCTTTAGTCAAAAACCACAAACCAGCAACAACTGCCAAAAGAGCAGCCACAAGAGACAGCTGCAACTTGCCAGCTATCCCAAAAACAGGTAATATGGAAATGGGTATTAGGAAAATAGTATAGATTAAAGCCTTGAAAGCAGTACTTCTGTCTTTAGGACCAGGCAACATTTTAAAGCCTGCTCTTTGATAATCTTCGCTTGACACCCAAGCAATTGCCCAGAAGTGAGGAAACTGCCAAATAAACTGAATAGAAAATAAAATTAAAGCTTCAATGTCATAAGAGTTAGTTACAGCCACCCAACCTAACATAAAAGGAAATGCTCCAGGAAAAGCACCTACAAAAACAGAAATTGAACTTATTCTTTTAAGCGGGGTATAAGCCAAAACATATAAGAAAACAGAAAAAGCACCTAAAAATCCGGATCGGAAATTTATTAAAAACAATAAAGAAACACCTATTAACCCCATCAACAATGAAATAAGAAGAGCTTCTTTAGGGTTCATTCTCTTAGTAGGAAGCGGACGATTTTCAGTCCTTTTCATCATGGAATCTAGGTCAACCTCTATTAACTGGTTAAAGCCATTAGAAGATGCAACAACCAAAAAACCACCAACAATTAAATAGAATAAATGCAATGAATCATAAGAGCCTCCAGCAATAAAGTATCCTGCAATAGCAGAAAAAACTACGCTTGAAGTTAAGCGTACTTTGGAAAGTTGAATGACGTCAGATATTGACATTTATAACCCTTTTAATTAGCGGTTTTGACAAGGCAATAATGCCTTATTCATATCGAGTACAAATTTATCAATTTTTAATAAGTTAAATGAGCTAAACAAGAATAATATATAACGACTGCTTATTTTAGATAAATTCTAAATAGGACTTAGCAATTTTATTCCAATTATGATGGCTTTTCATTGTGTCAATTCCCCCAATCGAAACTAACTTTAACTGGTCTTCATTAGAAATGATGGCATTTATCTTTTGAGATAAGTCTTTTACGTTATTGCTTTGGAAGAAAAAACCATTTAGTTTATCAAAAATTATTTCTTTAAATGGAGGTATATTAGAAACTAAAGCAGGAATACCGTAAGACATTGCCATTAGCAATACACCACTTTGATAAATTTCTTGATATGGCAAAACCATTAAGTCGGCACATTTAAAATACAGTTCTCTTTTATGATCACTTATAAACTGAATATCAAGAATGATCTTGTTAGAAAGCTTATTCTCATCAATTATTTGTTGGTAAGCTAAGAAATCATCTTTCCATACTTTACCAGCCACAATAAGCCTAGTGGAAGAATCAACATTAGCCATTGCTTTTAGTAAAACATCTAATTTTTTTACTTTTTTAATCTGACCAAAAAACAAAATATACTTAAAACTAGGATCGAGATTTAAGTTCTTTAAGGCATCAGACTTACTTATTTTATTAATAGGCATTTCTAAAAATGAGCCGTGCTTGATGATGGACACCTTATCTTTAATACCAGCAACTGAAACACAAAGAGAGTCGAAAGAAAACTGATTGTGAACCACAATTTCTGAACTCCATTTTTTATAAATCAGATTGTTAAATAAGCCATTGTCATCGCTTGCAAAAGAAGAAACATCATGTGAAATAGCAATAATTTTAAAGCCAAATAATTTGCAAATAAAAAAAGACAAAAAAGACATTAACTGAGTAGAAAAGAGATGAAGAATAACAGACTTGACATTCTTTTTTTTGCATAGTAAGCAAGAACGAATCATACCAACAACAAAATTTATTGCTTGAAAAAATTTATTGGAATAGAATTTTCCGAAAACAGCGTAAGTCTTAATTAATGACTTCGAATCCTTAAAATTAGAAAATATCAATACCTCCACATCATTTTCACGAAAGCCATAAGCTAATCCTAAGTCATAATAATCCATGCCCGCTTTTGCTCCTACAGGATCTATCAATGCTATTTTTTCCATGCACTCAGATCTTTATTAATTAGCACTTCTAAATTAGAAATCTCATCTTCATAATAATTAGAAATCATCTTTAATTCGCTAAGGGATAACTTATCCTTATTTTTAGAATTGAAGAATGTTTTTATAATTACTTTAACTAAGCTAGATGGAAAGACGAATCTCAAAAACTTACGGACAAACCTATATTTATACAAAGCTGACAAGAGAAGGTTATTAGTAACAAGCATTTGATTTTTTACTTGTAAATCAACCTCTTTCTTTTCGACACCTAAAAAAGAAAAAACTTTATCAACTTCAGACGCTGTATCAGATTTTAAATCATCATAAAACAGTATTAAAACTTGAGATGTATCAAAAAATTCTTGGTATTTTTTGATCTGTTCGCTGTAATTTCCTAAAGAAAAAAATTGCTGAAAAAACAAAGAATGCACTACTCTATTATCATAAATTTCTTGTAAAGAAACAGAACAAAGCCCCAGTCTTTTATCCATCAAATAATGAGAAAAAAGCCTGTCAACAGGCTTTCGCAACATGATAATAATCTTAGCTTTGGCATTATATTCATAGATTCGCTTAGCTACTTCTTTATAGTAAAGATATGAAACACTGGACTCCCCTTTAATTTTAACATCCGACTCAAACAAAGAGTTATAATCTTTAGTTGAACTAACTATTTGAGAATTGTAATACAGATTTTCGACTTCTTTAGCAGAGAAAAAATTTGGCTCTTTAACAGAGCTCATACAGATTTCTGGATGCTGATTTAAATAAAAATGCAAGGATGAGGTCCCAGCCTTAGGAGCTCCAACAATAAATGTGTTTACTTTCATATCTTTATTTTAAAACCATTAAAATAAGAAGATAATATCAACTTAAGAGTCTTTACATTTTTAGGAAAACAAGGACTAATCAAAAATCTTGCCATAAAATATACAAACACATAAAAAAGCAGAAAAGAGGTGAGTAGAGTCTGTTGCTTTCTCAAAAAATAAACATGATTTTTAGTCATTTGCTGAATAAAAAACGGACTATACTTACTATTATCTATTTGCTCCCTTGATTTTGAAAGACTACCAATTTTATGATAAAACTCTACATCTTCGATAAAAAAAGTTTTATGAATTTTATTCTTCTTTACTCTGTAGAAGAAATCAGCATCATCGAAATAAACAAAATACTTTTCATCAAAAAAGCCAACCTCTTCAAAGACACTCTTGTGTATTAAAGAACAACAAACAGGAGAATAGTCAACGAAACCATCCTTAAACTGCCTTTTATCCTGTTCACCCTGACCACAATGGTAATTTAAGAGAGCCTTCTTAGAATTGAAAAACCCTCCAGCACACCAAATAATATTTGTGTCAAAATATTTCATTTTAGGAACAATAATACTGACCTTATATTTATGATGAGCGTCAACTAATTTATTTAACAATTCTTTTTCAAAAACGGTGTCGTTATTAATTAACAAAGCAAAATCGCATCCATCTTTTAAAGCCCATTCAACTCCTTGATTGTTTGCGCAAGCAACTCCCAAATTTTCGTCATTAAAAATAACTTTACAATCTTTAACTTGCTTGAGAGTTTCGACAGTATTGTCTTTAGAATCGTTATCTACAACATACAAACAGTAATCGTTATAATTCTGCTCTTTGACCGATTTTAAAAAATCAACCAAGACCTGTTCGCTATTATATGTTACAGTGACTAATCCTATTTTCATTTCATCAATCCTTTTAACTTTAGGTCCTTTATGGATTGATCGAAATTATCTTTTTGTATTTCTTGTTTTTTAACCCAAGTTGTAAAAAGTTTAATGCCTTGTTCGAACATTATTTTAGGCTCGAAGTTCAACACCCTTTTCGCTTTATAAATATCCGCTTTATTATGCCTGATATCCCCCACTCTAAAATCTCCTGAAACCTTTATATCTATATCAGAATTATAGGCGCCTTTAAGCAATTTGGCTACAGTATTTACGTCAGTAGACTTTCCTGATCCAATATTAAAAGAAGTGTCGTTAGCATTAGTATTAAACATTGCTAAAATGGCAGCATCGACAACATCGTCGATATAGACGAAATCTCTAGATTCTAGTCCGTCTTCAAAAATATTAATAGGATTATTATTGAGTATTCTTGTGGAGAAAATAGATAAAATGCCAGTGTAAGGATTAGATAAAGATTGGCCCGGACCGTAAACATTTTGAAATCGCAAAGCGCACGCATCAATGCCTAAGCTTTTACATGCAACAAGAACCATTTGCTCTTGATTATACTTAGTAATTCCATAAATAGAACAAGGATTAATCTTGGACTCTTCATCGGTAGCTACTAAACTTACAATCTTTGAACAACTAGTACAAGTTGGCTCGAATTGTCCGCTTTCCATATCTTTTTCATTTCTTGTTTCAGGAAATACGATGCCATGTGCTTCACATTGGTATTTTCCTTCTCCATAAATTGCACGAGAAGACGCAACTACTACTTTTTTAATTTGATGAGGCTCGTTAGCCATGTAATCTAACAAATGAGAGGTTCCGGAAATATTTACTTCCACATATTTACTGATTTCATACATAGACTGACCCGTTCCTGTTTCAGCTGCTAAATGCACAATAATGTGCTGATTTACAATTGCTTTTTTCCAATCTGAAAGATTGCGGACATCACCATGTATAAAATTAACCTTGTCTTTAATTGATTTATAAAGAGGGGATAAATTTACGTCCTCACCATGTATCTGAGGGGATAAGTTATCCAATACAGTAACCTTATGTCCTTTTTCTTTAAGAGAAAGAGTGAGTTTAGAACCAATAAATCCAGCCCCACCAGTAATCAATACGTTTTCCATTTAAATTTATTAAGTGAATAAATTACTCCCGATATTACAAATATAAAAAAGAATGGTTTTAATAAAAGAGGCTCAGTCATTAAACTGAAAATCATCAATACAAAAAACAACTTTTTATAATTAGAAATTAATGTTTGTCTATAAATCATCCAAAGCAAAAAAATAGTAGCAGGAAAACCGGCTGTTGCCAAAAAAAACATAATAGAGTTTGTTGCGCCTTTTTCAAGAGAATCAAAGTTTATCCCATCAATCCACAAGTTATAATCTATTCTGTTGCGCACCTCTATATAGCGCTGGTCATCAAGCCCTATTCCTGTTAAAGGATGATCGAAAGCTATTAAAACAGGCTGAACTAAATCAAAAAATCGAACCTGAAAGGATGTTGCCCCATCTCCTAAAATCTTATCGGATAAGTTTAAAGATGCAAGAGTGTAAAAGCCTAACAACAAAGCAATAAATATAGGCAACAACAATATGTTCTTTCTTATAACGGTTGTTGAATAAATAACAAACTGTAAGATCATAATTAGCAAACCTGTTGTAGATAAAGTAGACAAAACTGCAAAGGAAATTAAACCAACTAAACTAAGTTTAAAGCGCCTTACAAATAGACTTAAAAATAACAATATATTAAGAAACACTTGTAATACTCCAGGCTCCCAAAACAGACCTTGATTCCTGACCATTGTAAAGCCTAAGACATCAAACGAATATTTTTGTGGATTATAAAAAAATAATTTAAGAAATGAAGAGCATTCATAATGCCAATTGCTAATGCTAGATAGATTTCCTGAAATTAAAGGGTATAAAAAAAAGTTAGTTAGTGAATGGAACAAAACAACTAACAATGCGAAATATAAATAATCAGTAAATTTATTTTTATTATTAGTGCTATTGAAATACATCACTGCGAATGTGGCAGAGAACATAATTGTTAAATTGGCTAACACTTTTTGGATGGACTGCTCAGAAATAGCAAACAAATAATTAATTAGCAAAAAAAGAGTAATAGAAACTAGTACAAATACAAGCTGGCGAAGCTCTTTAAAACTAAGTCTTTTGGAAAATAAAAGTAGAGCAAAAGAAACAAGTACAACAAAAAATAATTCCTTTCTATAAAGCAAGAAAGGAACGCTTCCACCACTTAGCAGTAGTAAAAAAACAGAAAAAATTTCCACATACTTATTTAGTAGAGTTTTATTCATATTTTTAAACCTTTAACCATTTTTTCGTTTCAAAATCGTATTGCTTTATCACTTTAGCTGGAGAACCAACAGCAATCGAATAATCTGGGATATCAGAAGTAACAACCGAGTTAGCTCCAACAACACTATGCTTGCCAACCGAGCAGGCAACCACGCAAACATTTTCTCCCAACCAACTATGCTCGCCTATAGAAACGGGCCCCTTAAAGCTTACCGCCTGTTTTTTAATAGGCCTCTCAACATCATTATACTGATGGATATTATCAGAAATATAAACATTATCAGCAATTAAAACATTGCTGCCAATCTTAACATTTTTTATAGCAACGAAATGTGCGTTACGACCTATATAAGTATCGTTTCCAATTGCTAAACAAGTGTCTTTAAGGCTTGATGAAATCGAAATAAACCAAGCGTTAGACCTAATATAAACATTACTTCCTATCTCAATATTTTTTCCGTTATCGACACTAAAAGGATAGCATAAAGTAGACTTTTTACCCATCTTTTTTAAAGTAAAACTAAAAAGCAGAGAATTTAACTTGTTCTTAATTTTAACGTGATACTTAATTATTTTTTCCATACTTGTTTATCCAATTAGATTTTCTAGCAATCAATTTTTCGAGCGCCACTATATCCTCATTAAAAAAGTCTTGCAACTCCTTTTTAATTTCTGGGTCTAAGATAACTTTCTTATTACTTAAATTTGCCCTATCAATTAGTTCATTTAACAATCTCACCTTATCCTTGCCCAAAATGTTATTGGTTATTTTCTTTAAAAGCGCCCACTTTTTAATGGACGAAAAAATAGATTTGAACCATTTGCTTTTAGGACTGCCTGTGTTTTTTTTATTGACCAAATAGCTCGATGCTTTAAAGCTGCTATCTACTTCCAAAAATTTATAAATTTCGGAAACGGTACCGTCAACATCCTTAATGAAATCTTCAAAGAAAACAATTTTTACATTTTTAAACTCATTAACAAAAGCTTCCACCTGCTTGCTGTATAAGCTCATCGATTTATAATGCCAAAAAGAATTAAATCTGTTTTTGATTCTTGCATCTTCTAAACTTAATGCATCTTTAAAATTATTATCTTCATAAGAAGACGTATTATGAGAATAGTTAGAAAATGCTCTTGCTACAGGATTGCGAAGCATAATCAGAATTTTAACATCTGGAGCAATCATCTCTCTCATTTTAGGAATCACCTCTTTGTGGTGATATAAATACTGTATGCTAGCATCCCCTAAAACCTTTTGAGATTTATCTTTATATAAGTTTAAATATTCGCTTTTTTCTATAGTAGAGGTACGAAGCAGATACTCTTTAATCGGATCTTGGTCGTTAGTCTGTAAAATATGATCAGCTATAAAATACCTTGGTTCTTTTATAGACGGAATAAAAATCTCTGGATGCTGCTCAAGATAATGAAACAAAGATGTGGTTCCTGATTTTGGAGCCCCTACAATAAAAAAATTTGGTTTTATCATCTTGTTAAAAAAGGTAAATAAATGGTGTAAAATCCGAACTTTTTCTTAATGTAAATAACCATCAAAACATTCCAGAAAACATTACTTATTAAGCTAGCTAAAGCCGCACCTAACAATTGAAACTCTGGAATTAAAAAATAATTTAAAGCTACGTTTAAAATTGCCGCTGCTATTAATACGTTTTGAAAATACTTTTGGTTTCCAGACATTTGAAGCAAAGTTCCGACAGAACCACAAATAGCGCTAAACATTTTCCCTACAGACAAAATAATTAAACTATAAGTTGCTATTTGAAATTCTTCTCCAAAAACGGATAAAATCTGACTTGGCAAGAAGGCAAAAATTAAAACTACAGGCAGAGTAATCCAAAATATCGTTTTAGTAGATTTCTGAACCAAACTCTTCAAGGCTTCTAAGTTGCCACTCTCATTGAGTTCTGCAAACTTAGGAGCTGCAATACTATTTATTGCCATCAGACCCACATAGGCTAACATAGACAGTTTAAGAGCTGCGTTATAAATACCAACTGATTCTTGATCAATAATAGCACCTAACATCAAAATATCAATCTTTCCCATTATTAACATCATGGACTGACCAAGAAGCAAAGGAATTGAGATTTTGATTAGTGTTGAAGAGCCAATTACAGATTGACTAAGGTCTAACTTAAAGTGCCTACTATACTTATACCACAAGAAAAAAGATAGGAACGCCATTAAAACAACGCTAGTAACATAAGCGAAAATAGGAAGCTCTTTACTATTAAAAATAGCATCTCCGGTTAAAACCAAGACTAGAGTTCCTAGTACTAGCGCCACATTATTTAAAAAGGAAAAAGCAGCAATTTTTTTTAGTCCTCTTAAAGCCTGTGCATTAAGATAGTACAGAACAAGAGGTACAACAACATATGAGATAAGCTTTATATGAGAAGATGAAGCATTTAACAATTGTGCTATTGCTTCGGAAAATAAATATGTAAATAAAGCAAAAATTGAACTTGACAACAACAAGATAATAGAGACTCTCAAATACAACTTATGAATTTTTGCAGTTTCATTTTTTATCACAAACGAAGACAAAAGACGAATTACAGAAGTGTCAATTCCAAGCCTTGAAACGATGCTTAATATCTCTAATACTAAAAGTGCTGTTACGTATTGACCGAAAAATTGAGCACCATAATTATTGGTAATGAGAATAGCTAGTAAATAACCAAAGCCCATTCCAAAAATTTTCATTAAAAAAGTTGCTCCACCCCCTTTTAACAATTCAAGAAGGTGAACATCATTACCAAATAGATTTTTTATTTTTTGACTAAAAACCAAGGGTTCAATAAATTTTCTTTGTTATAAACCAGTTCTTCATTTGATTGGTATTGCACAACTTTAAAGCCTGCAGCCTTTGCTATAGCATGACCCGCTCCAGTATCCCACTCCATAGTTGGCGCATACCTAGGATAGATATCGGCCTTTCCTTCAGCTACCATGCATAATTTAAGAGAACTTCCTACAGCTAGCAACTCTAAGTCCCCATGAGTTTTTTTCATGTCCTCAAAGAATAATTCTGTTTCTTTACTCATATGAGAACGACTTCCTACGATGGTAAAAACTTCTCTTTTATATTCTATTGGTAAAGACTGAATTTCTGCTTTAGTTGAATAATTTTCGATCTTAAATGCTTTATCATCAAATCCATAATACATTACATCTTGAACAGGAACATATATCACACCCATTACAGGAATGTTATTTTTAATTAATGCAATATTAACAGTAAACTCGCCATTTCGTTTAACAAATTCTTTTGTTCCATCAAGAGGATCAACTAACCAAAAGCTATCCCATTCTTTCCTTTGATTAAAGGGTAAATGTTTGCCCTCCTCACTCAAAATCGGAATATTAGTTTCATTTAAAAACGATACAATTTTATCGTGTCCTGCTTGATCCGCCAGAGTTAGTGGAGAATCGTCACTTTTTGTTTCTACCGAAAAATCTGTTTCATAAACTTTCAAAATTTCTTTTCCAGCTTCGAATGCAGCAAGTTTTGCTAATTGTATCAACTCTTCCATTAGTAATCAGTATTGTTGGTTTTTCCGTTTACTATATTAAGAGCGGATGAAGTTCCAATTCTACTTACACCTAATTCGATCATCTCTACAACCGCTTCTAAATTACGAACTCCACCAGATGCTTTTATTAAAAGTGGTGATCCGTTTTTTACCATTAATCTTATTCCTTCTACGGTTGCTCCGTTTGCTAAGTTGTCTTTAGTTTTATAAAAGCCAGTTGAAGACTTAACAAATACTTTATTGTAATCTGAATTTTCGAAATTAGCAATTACAGTATCCTTAATCAATAAACAAATATTTTTAATTTCTGTTTTAGATAAAGCTGCAATCTCAATAATCCATTTAATTGTTTTTTTGTTTGTCAAACAAAGTGCCGTACATTTCAGAACTTGCTCTTTAAGCAAGGCTTCTTGACCATTTTTAAAGGCCTCATAATTTATTACAAAATCTAGCTCGTCCGCTCCATTTTCTATTGCAATATTTGCTTGAGAAATTTTATCTTCTAAACTAGAATTACCTAAGGGGAAATCAATTACGGTTCCTACTAAAGTCTTCGAATTATTGTTGTCAACTAATGTTCTTGCAAACGAAACAATTTCTGGTCTAATCATTACAAGCTTAAAATCATGGTCTATAGCTTCCAAGATGAAGTTTTGCAAAAACTCACTTCCAGATTCATAATCTGTTTTAAGGTAAGTAGAATCTAAATAAGATTGAATTGCTTGCATTGAAGGAGTATCTACCAACAAATATAAAAAAATAAGATAGGCATTGATTATAGTTTTTATCCAAAAAACAATTTATTATATTGCGTCTTATGCCTATTAACAATAAGAACATTCATCCAATACACGATTCTTTATTAAACAAAGAAGAAAAAGAGGCTCAATTAAATCAAAAAGCAATTACTATTTGGATGACTGGACTTTCTGGTTCGGGAAAATCTACCATTGCAAAACATCTCGAAAGATCTCTTTCAAACAATGGCTTCATTACTAAAGTTTTAGACGGGGATAATGTTAGAATAGGAATTTGCAATAATCTTGATTTTTCTACTCAAGATAGAATAGAAAATATAAGAAGGATATCAGAAATTTCTAAATTGTTTATTGACGGAGGTATAATTACTATCAATAGCTTTATTAGTCCGACTATTGAAATAAGAAAAATGGCTAAAGATATTATTGGTCCAGAATCTTTTTTTGAAATCTTTGTAGATGCCGACTTAGAAACTTGCGAAAAACGAGATGTTAAAGGCTTGTATGCTAAAGCTAGAAAAGGAGAAATAAAAGACTTTACAGGAATTAGTGCTCCTTTCGAGAAGCCTATTAACGCTGACTTAGTTTTAGATACCAATAATCTAACGGTTTCACAAAGCGTAGAGAAAATTATAACTGCAATAAAAAATAAAATTACATATTAAATGAAATCATATAACCTAACCCATCTTAGAGAATTAGAATCTGAAGCCATTTTCGTAATTAGAGAGATAGCTGCTCAATTTGAAAGACCAGTTCTTTTATTCTCTGGAGGAAAGGATTCTATCATACTTTTTCATTTAGCTAAAAAAGCTTTTTACCCAGGGAAAATTCCTTTTCCACTAATGCACATTGACACAGGTCATAACTTTAGTGAAACATTAAGCTTTAGAGACAGGCTAATTGAAGATTCTGGGGAACAGTTAATTGTTAAATACGTTCAAGACTCTATAAACAAAGGAACAGCAGTGGAAGAAAAAGGACCAAACCCTTCTAGAAATGGTCTTCAGACCGTTACTCTTCTAGAAGGATTGGAAGAAGAAAAATTCGACGCTGCAATGGGAGGAGCTAGAAGAGATGAAGAAAAAGCAAGGGCTAAAGAACGATTCTTCTCACACAGAGACGAATTCGGACAATGGGACCCAAAAAACCAACGACCCGAGCTTTGGAATATATTTAATGGCAAGAAAAACTTAGGGGAACATTTTAGAATTTTCCCGATAAGTAACTGGACAGAAATGGACGTTTGGCAATATATTTTAATGGAAAACATAGAATTACCATCTCTGTATTTCGCTCACCAAAGGGAAGTAGTTAATAGAGAAGGGGTTTTGCTATCTAAAAACGATTTTATTACTCTTAAAGATAACGAATCTTATCAGAATAAATTAATTAGATGCAGAACTATTGGAGACATGACTTGCACCGGAGTTGCAGAATCTTCAGCAACTACATTAGAAGAAATTATTGAAGAAGTTTCTGCAACTAGAATTACAGAAAGAGGTGGACGAACTGACGACAAGCGTTCGGAAGCAGCAATGGAAGACAGAAAAAAACAAGGTTATTTTTAAAAAATTTTAAATGAGCGAGAAAGGATATTTAGACATGGAACTTTTAAGATTTACTACTGCTGGTAGTGTTGACGACGGAAAAAGCACCCTTATTGGAAGGCTTCTTTACGATAGCAAATCTATTTTTGAAGACCAACTACAAAGTCTAGAAAAAACCAATAGCAGAAGAGGTGAACAAGGTATTAATTTAGCGCTTTTAACAGATGGCCTAAGAGCTGAAAGAGAGCAAGGCATTACTATCGATGTTGCCTACAGGTACTTTGCAACACCTAAAAGAAAATTTATTATTGCCGACACACCAGGTCATATTCAATACACAAGAAATATGGTTACAGGTGCTTCGACAGCAAACCTTGCTATTCTTTTGATTGATGCAAGACATGGGATTGTAGAGCAGTCATGCAGACATGCTTTTATCTCATCCTTACTACAAATACCACACGTAATCGTTTGTATTAACAAAATGGATTTAGTGGATTACTCAGAAGATGTATTTGAAAAAATTAAAAAAGATTTTGAGGATTTCTCTTCTAAGCTTGACATTAAAGACATTCAGTTTATTCCTATTTCTGCTTTAGATGGAGACAATGTAGTAAATCGATCTGAAAACATGGACTGGTTCGAAGGAAGTACTCTAATGTATACTTTAGAAAACGTTCATATAGGAAGTGATCACAATCATATTGATTGTAGATTCCCTATTCAGACTATTATCAGGCCTCAAAGCAAAGAGTTTCCAGACTTTAGAGGATACGCAGGAAGAATAGCTGGAGGAGTCTTTAAGCCAGGAGATGAGGTAATGGCCTTACCTTCGGGATTTACTTCTAAAATTGATAAAATTTTTATTAAAGACAAAGAAATTGAAGAAGCTTTCTCTCCCATGTCAGTTTGTATGACTTTACAAGATGACATTGACATTAGTAGAGGCGACATGATAGTTAGAGCAAATAATTCTCCCAAAGCGCAACAAGATGTTGATTTAATGATTTGCTGGATGAACGAGAAGAAACTTGTTTTAAATGGAAAATACTCCATTAAACATACCTCTAAAGATGCTAGATGTATTGTTAAAGAGATTAAGTACAAGATGGATATAAACAATCTTCATAGACTAGAAAATGATAAAGAAATTGGCTTAAATGATATAGCTAGAATATCTATCCGTACAACATCTCCTTTGTTTATAGACGAATATAAAAGGAACAGAAACACTGGAAGTTTAATACTAATTGACGAAGCCACCAACGAAACTGTTGGAGCAGGGATGATACTATAAAAAAAAGAGGCTTAAAAGCCTCTTTTTTTTTGTTAGTTTAATTTGAACGTAATCGGTATGTTGTATTGAACTTTAACCGGCTTACCTCTTTGTCTACCAGGACTAAACTTAGGCATACTCTTTACAACTCTTAATGCCTCAGCATCTAAGTATTTATCAACACCTCTAAGTATCTTAACACCAGTAACAGAACCAGTCTTGTCTACTACAAAGCCAACAAAAACTCTTCCTGTAATATTATTTTCTTTTGCTATTGCAGGGTATTTAGTATTTCTAGCGATATACTTTAAGATTTCGCCTTGAGTACAAAGATCATCGGAACAACCTTTAAACATAGGCATATCCTCAGCTATCATAAAAATCTCATCCGTTTCTTCTTCTTCCTCAACAATTTCAGTGTCTTCATCCGATTCCGTGTCCTCGATTTCTACTTCTTCAATTTCTACATCATCTTCAACTATTTCGATTACTTCAGGTGGTGGTGGAGGTGGTGGAGGTGGTTTCTTTTCTCTAAAAGTAGCTTCAATTTCTTCCTCCCAATCAGCTTCAAGAGTAATATCTCCTAAAGATGCTGCTGATTGTTCGTAAGTTCTATATTCGAAAGCACCTAAAACAATTAACAGGGCTGTCGCCAAGCCTATCTGAATGAACAGACCTCTTTTCTTCTCTAAATCAAATTTCGGATTCTTTTTTGGTTCCATAATCTTAGGATTATTATGTTAGCAAATTTAAACTTTTTGTTTAATAATTAATACGGACGAAGGCTATTTTACTACTCAAGTATATTGCGACAATCACTCCAACTGAGTCAGCTACAAAATCCAACACATCCCCAGACCTGTTTGCTGCTAGTGTAGATTGCATATACTCCATTAGGAAAGCATAAGAAAAGCAAGTCAGTACTATATAAAAACGTTTGTTTTTAAACGAATATTGCTGCATGGCTTTAACCAAAACAAGATAAGCACCTAAAAACAACAATAAATGAACAAGTTTGTCTAGCTGAAATAAATCAGCGAATGATAACTTAGGAATTGATTCTCCAGGAATTAAATGAAGAACGGCTATAAATAAAAAATATATTATAGCTGACAATTTCCACATTCTAGCCTACTAATTCTTGGTATTGATCCGAACTTAGCAAATCATCAACATCAGACATGTCAGCAATCTTAAGTTTAATCATCCAACCCTCATTGTAAGGATCTTCGTTTACCTTTTCAGGAGCATCTTCTAAGTCTTGATTAAACTCTAAAATCTCTCCGTTGATAGGCATAAATAAGTCAGAAACTGTTTTCACTGCCTCAACAGAGCCAAAAACTTCTTCTTTTTCAATTGTCTCGCCTTCAGTCTCTACTTCAACAAAAACAATATCTCCTAGTTCACTTTGAGCAAAATCAGTAATACCAATAGTAGCGATATCACCTTCTATTCTAATCCACTCGTGATCTTTAGTATATTTTAATTCAACAGGTATGTTCATTTTTATAATATTTGGTACAAAAATACAATTTTTAGTATGAAAAATTTATTGAGCAAGAGTAAATCTAATGCTAAATCCACCGTTCGAAACAGCAGATTCAAAACTACTTGAAACATAAGGATTCGTAAATACTCTATCGTAGAATAAGCGAAGATTTAACCTACTACTAACTACATAATCTGCCGTAAACTTTAGAGAGAAAACGCTATTTCCTCCAGTAATTTCTTCCAGATTCTCTACTAATTGTCTTATTACAACCTTATTTGTTCTTATAGAAAGATCTAGCTTTAAATCTAAATCAGACTTAACTTGGGTTTGCTTTCCAGCAGCTCTAACATTAAAAGACAAATCTTTTAATCGGTAACCAGAGCCAATTATTAACTCACTAGTACTTCGTTCTGTTAACTGATTATTACTTAAACCAAGGGTAAGAGTTCTGTCTTTTTTAACCTCAACTCTTGCTAAAACACTGTTTTTTAATGTCATGTCTAATTTAAAGAGAGGACTTAGACTTTCTCTTAAAGTAACCTGGTTAAATTCGTATTGATTAAAGTAATTATTAGTCGCGTCATTTACTTGATCGGCCCAACCATCTCTATCAAAATCTTGGTAATCTAGATTCGTTACATAAGAGCCAACGCTATACGTGGAGCGATAAGAATGGCTCATCGTAATTGTTTTAAATCGTTTAGAAAACCACTTTAGATTTTTAAGTCCATCATAATTAATTCTCCAGTTTGGTAAAGGAATTTTAGGAAACTTATTGAGACTAACCTTATTAGGGTCTTTACCAGCGTAGGCGGCTAAAAAGGAAGAGATCAAAACCTCATCAGAAGTTTCTTGGTATCCTACGGGGAAACCAGTAGAATCTATCGGATTAGGATTAGGATTTAAATCGGCCAGCCTGTTTGCTATTATTATCCTATTATTTCTAAAATCTTGAAAGGTTTGAGAAGAATGATCCGCAAAATCGCTGATAAAAGCAGTGTTCCAACTTATGAAAGAAACACTATAACTTCCATTTTCAATAGGGTTATAAGACTGATAATCTCCAAAAGAATTTGTTCTGAATATAGACTGAGTATTTTCGGAGTTTATTCTACTTGCTGTCAGCTCAATCCTAAATCCCTTAAAAGGCTCTACAGTAGACCTTAGGTTGAGTGTTTCACTATTATTATTTCTAGAATACTGATTAAGAGTAGTGTCAGAAGTCAGCCAACCATTGTCTCCGCTTATGGTGTCTATACCTAAATTCTGGACTCCTAAGGCAAAAGGAATTCCTGGTGCTAACTGACTCCAGTCTTGACCAAAGAAGCCTGGCTTAGGACTGAATCCTGGTAAAACAGTTCCGTGATTTTGACTGTAAGAAACAGAAACATTTTTAACCATCATTGCAAAATTAGCTGCGTAGTCTAAATAGTCTTTAAAACTTAATCTTACTGTATCCTGATCTGGAGGCAAAATAATAGCATTTCTTGATCCATTTCTGCCTGGTCGATTTTGAGAGTTTAGCTTTTTATTTACTTTGTTTAAATAAGGTACTTTTTTATAAAGTTGAGTCAAATTAAAAGTCGAGTTAATTTGCTTAGAGTTATTGTTCTGTATAGTATTTCCAAATCTCTGAATAGCAACAGGTGCTGCAATCCAATCAAAGGAAGCAGAGTATTTAGTAGTTAGACTAATCCAATTAGTAAGAGGAAATTTATTAATCGGCACATTATAACTTACATTAATATCGTGATGATAAATAGTAGGTCTTCCAAAGTTGATTAGGTTATTCCAGATAGTATCTCTTTTTTCTTGATAAAAAGGATCCAATTTTGAAATCTCCCCGTAAGGCTCATCTATACTTGCAGAGTTTCTAACTTTAAACTCTGTTTTTAGTGTTCGAGTCAAATCGTATTTAACGCTATAATTCCTATTCCATAAAAAGCCTTTAGAGTAAGAAGGATCTAAAACAAAATTAGAATTTATATTTCTAAATTGTGTTTTATTATAGTACCTGTTTAAATCAGTTTGAAAGGAAATAGACTTTGGTCTTGTGTAAAAGTTAAAATCTCTAAGCAATCTGAAGTACTTATTCTTAAACAACTTGACTTTAGAAAAAGGCTTTATGTTTTTTGGAGCAGACGAAAAATTATAGGTCAATCCAGCTCTTGTGTCTATGGTTGTTCTTTCTTTTAAACTAATGTTTCTAGAAGTCAACTCATTTCTGGAATAGGTCAAAGAGAAGTTTTCTACATCGTATATCCTTGCTTTTTTGGACTTATCGCTAGATTGAGCCTTCCTTACATTGGTAAAGTTTATAGATTTTCTTTTTGTGAAATCTTGAACAATAGACTTTAAAGTATCTCTATCTTCCTGTGTTGGCAATTCGTTTAGAGACTCTTTTAATGTTATATCTGGGTCTAAAGGATTGTACTGAGGGTTTTGTATTGCTTCGGACATTCCGATGTATAAAGGAATCTTTAGATTTGCTTTTTCAGAAAAGAAATCACCCAATGCAAAGGTGGAAGAGGCATCGTATTGGTATGCATCGTATTTCTGGCGATTGTTCAATGATTGATCAATACTTCCAAAACCAACTGTACTCATACTACCAGAAAAATTCACATTGGCAAAATCAGCTAACCTTGCATTAATTCTTGCGTTTGCAGCATAACCTCCACGCTCATCAAAGTCCGTAAGTCTTAATTCGTTTAGCCAGATCTCTCCACATTTTGACAATCCATCATCAGCAAAGTTACTTTGATCGTTACTTCCCTTTTTCGGATTTCTAACCCCAAGCATAATAGTTTTAACCTGACTAAGGTTGGGATTACCAACCACACTTACAATACTCTCACCCAAATAACTCTTATAGATTTCGCTAGAATTTTCTAGAAGTCCGTCTCGTACTGCCTTATTTCTTAATTTCTTAACATCTTGAAGTATTTCGAATGCAATATCTATTTCGTTATCGATTGGCCAAATAATATCGTCATCTAGCTTAGAGGCGCCCCATGCAGTTAGCTTCAAAGGAATAGAATATTCGTAAAAATTATTATTAAAGTCAGTACCTAATCTTATGAAAAGATGTAAATCATTGTCATTCAATAAGCTCTCATCTACTCCTGAAGCTTCGGCATGCACATACATCTTAAGCCTTTTATAAGTACGGAAATCGTTATTAAACGACTTATATGCTGCTCTAGAATCCCCATCCTCTAAATCACAGACTTTTAACACCAAAGATTGTTCGTTTTGCCTTCTTATTGAGGTTGTAGTATTGTCTATCTCTTGTTCAATTCCTGGCGGCAGAACATAAGGAACAGGAGTACGTTCTCCGTTTTCTTCAATATTAACTACTGAAACATCAAAAATGGTGTTATTTTCATTGTCATTAGGAACGTATTCTCCTTCAGTAGAAAGGTCAAAATTATATCTTCTCCACTCTCCCCTTACTAATTCTAAACTTGCCATTCTTAAGGTCACTGGCTCTTCGAAGTCCTTCATTATCATTCGAATAAATCGAATAGATTTAAAATCTCTAATGGAACCAATCGTTTTAGATGGTTGCTGAACTGGCACTTTAAATTGATACCATTTAATAGTTTTAGTACTTCCGTCTACTGTAGTTATATCCGATTCTTGGATATCTGAAATAAAACTTTCTCCAACTTCCATCCCAGGAAAAATTGGAATTTCGTACTGGAAATAACTTTCTGATTCATTCAGAGTATTATCAAAGTTTATATCTTCTGTGTTTGGGATAGAAGTAGAAGATGTGGTAGTAGGATTTGGTAATGCTGAGTTACCATCAATACCTGAGAAGTATTCATACCTATCTAATATGGACGTTTGCTGAACATCTAAATTTTCTCCTAAAAAATATTGGAAATTATCTCCAGCAGGATCTTGAAAAGCATTTAGGTAAGCCTGGCTTGTATTACCAAACTTGTCTACAATTTTTTGAACATAAGAACTATCAAAAAATGCTCTTTCATCTATATCCCTTAAGCCATCGTAACCTACATCTTGAAAAGATCTAGATTCAGCCTGAACATCAAACGTATTGGTTAAAGCAAATGTGGAAGGCATATATCCCCACACACTACTGCTTGTGTCTATATTTTCTATAACCGTTGACGTTGGCAATCCGTTTTCAAAACTCTTGAAACCATCTTTCAAAACATCCTCAGAAACATTACCAAGGTTTAGTATTAAAGTTCCTCCAGTTTGGTTCTCAGAGTCAGCATTAAAAGGATCCATTACCCAAAACTCTAAAAACTCAATGTTTTGAGTTTCAAAATCGGTAGATTCAATTTTTCGCATAATCCCACCCCACCTCAACTCAGGAAATAGAAGCTCTCCATTATTGTTTATAGCATCTACATCAAAATTATAAGGTCCTCTTTTTAAAGGGTTAAACCTAATGTTCAATAGCGGAATATTAGAAATCTGAGATGAAAACTGAGGGTCTTTATTTGGGAAAACTTCTTTTTCTAAAACCTCTCTCACTGTATGATTGGAAAGTTGCACTAAATCATTTTGAATATGTGCTGGAGAAGTAGATGTATTTCTATAAAAAGTAGGGTCAATTCTATACCAAGATAGAAGTCCTCTATTAAAACCGGAAGCCAAATTTCCAAGTCTAGGAGCCTGATTAGGCAATTGAGATTCTGGAAACAATACCGGATCATTAGGAATGCTTGCTAAAAACCAAGATCCTGCGTTTTTAATATCAATACCAGTACTACTTGCTTCAAAATCGTCAATATAAGCCGTCCCCTCTTTACCTACCGCTCTTTGGTGACCCGGTATAAGGTGAGCAAACTCAGCGGTAGCAGTAACTGAAGATTCTTCTTTGGTATCTAAAAAAGGGATTTTATCAACGATTTTAGTTAATAAAGTTGACTTAGTACGATAAGTACCATCTAAACCCCAAATAGTATTTGAAATTGGCTCTTCTCCTGTATTTACCTTTTTAGTATAGGGGCGTTCTGTTAAATTTAGAATAGTCCCTCCTAGCATAAAATCATCGGAAACACGATAATCTACATGAGTACCAATAAGTGTTTTTCGTGTTAAGCCAAACGAATTACTTTCGACGGCAATTCGAATAGGAGTACCAGACAGCAAAATACCATCGTTAATTATTGTAACCTTTCCCATCCCATAATTAACCGTATAATCGGTTCCTTCTTCTAGCCTTACTCCTCCTGCGGTAACAACAACCGAACCTTCTTCAACCGATAAAACACCTAAATATATCTCTGAGCCTGATTCCGACTGATACGTTCCCTTTAATCGGAATTTATTAAACTCTGGAAATTGCTGGGCAATATTCAAGGTCGAGTCATAAAGAATGTCGTAAGAATAAATGTCGGCAATATCTGTATCCGTAAACTGTTCTCTTAAGTTTTGACCAAAAGGCTCAAGAACAGGAAAAATAATTCTCCCATTAGAGCTTATAATAGTTAGGCCTGGAATAAAGTCAAAAATACCATCGGATCGTGCTTCTTGTTGGGAGTTTAATTGATCTAATCCTAATAACTTAATCAAAGGTTGGCCGTTAATATTTCCATCAGGAATATAATTGGTAATAGCACCATTGTCTCTAGTATTTTCAAAAACAATGTCTAAATAAAATTCGTCTTGGCTCAAATTATATGCACCTAAAGAATAAATATTTTTCATCATCAAATCCCAGTTAGGAAGACGAGGAGAAAAATTAATATTCTTCAATAATTTAAGATAAAGAGAGTTCGGTGCACTAGGCCCATTAGAGGTAAACTCCCCTACTTGGAAGCTCTGGCCTCCTATCGTATACTGATATGCTACTGCTAAAACCTCATCAGGACCAATAACGCTATTTAAAGAAATATACCCTAATTGAGGGTGTAAGGTATATTCCGAAGCGCTTAACAATCTTGCTCTTTCTATTTTTTCAAAATCTTGTGATCCAATAAAATCTGGGTAAGAGCTTGGGGTAATAACACTAGAAAGTTGATTTAGGTTTCTTAACAATTCTCCTTCGGACAACATTTGCTCATACAAATTATTGTTTTGATTATCGGGATAAATAAAACCAGGATTAGCAAAAAATAAGTCGGTATTATATATGTTTTGTTGGCTTTCTGCTAAATCTAAAAAAGCCAAAATATTTCTGGTGTTTTCGACCGTTCCCGTTCTATTGGTTACCCAAACTTCTATTTTAGTAATATTTACTGGAGAATTTACATAAGGCAATTGCTCTAGTGCTTGATCGTATTGTTCCTTAAAATAATGGCTTAGAAAAAAGTGTTTATTAGCTTCGTACTGATCTGCATAAAGATCAAACTCTGTAGTCTGAGCACCACCCTCTACATCAATCACTTTCGAGTTACTCTCTTGCTTAGAAAATATAGTAGTAACGGTTGCCCTACCAAATTGCAATTGAGTCTTAACCCCCAAAAGACTTTGAGAACCAGTTATTAATGTTCCGTTTAATGGAAGGCCTACATTACCTAATTCAATTTTCTTAATTATTTCGTCTTCCTCTCCAACATATTCTAATTTTATTTTATTGTCAAAATTAAAGGTAGATTCGGTATTAAAATTTGTGTTTAATTGAAGTTTATCGCCAATTTTTCCAATTACATTCATTTGAATTTTCTGTTTGAAATCAAAACTTGTAGTGGATTGTTGGTCAATAGGAATACTTTGATTTTTAGTATTGTTATGTTTAACAGAAAATATTAGTTCTGCAGAACCTTGTGGACGAATATCTACAGAACTATTTCCAAATATCTTATCAAAGACCTCTCCTCCTATATCAATACTTAATGGCCCTTTAGAGGTGTTTTCGTCTTTTAAGGAAGGACTAGAAATTTTTTGTTTCCAATAACTTTGTTTTTGCTGGTCAGAATTATAATCGTTGTATTCGTCAAAAGTTAAATAAGAAGGGTTCGAAATTCTGAAATTTTTATTATTCTGATTAATGAAATAATTTCCAGATTCGGAATCGTATTCAACTTGGGGACTTAAAACAGAAGGGTTGCTTAAGAATAACCCACTATTAGAGTTTTCAAGAGGATTTTGCCATTGTTGTTGAGAGTCAAAACTATATGGCAACGTATCATTTAGTGACTGAGAAAAAGAGAATTTAGTCCCAACCAAGCAACAAATAAAAACAGATAAAAAAAGCGTATTTCTCAACAACATGAAAATCTTAAAGCAAGCAAAAATATTATAAATTCTTGAGCACTCTCTTAACTAACTCTTCAACTTCTAGATTTGATTGATTTTTCAATTCTCTGTCTATTGCCTTGTTAACTATATTTTTAGAGAAGCCCAACATTGTTAAAGCACTTAACGCTTCATCTCTTGTAGTATTGTGCATGATTGAGCTCTCACCTCCTGAAATACCTTGTTTTGCTATTTTATCTTTTAGGTCTAAAATAATTCTTTGAGCAGTTTTTGCCCCTATTCCTTTCACACTCTGTAGAGCTGCTACGTTTTCTGACAAAATGGCTAACTGAGCGTCATGAGGAGATAAGGAAGATAATATCGTCTGAGCGGTATTAGTTCCAACACCAGAAACGGATATTAGCAATCTAAACAATTCTCTTTCAGCTTTTTCGAAAAAACCATAAAGAGTATGAGAATCCTCTTTAACTGATAGATGAGTAAAAAGATTACACAACTCTGAGTCCGAAATTTGCGAAAATGTATGCAGAGAAATGCGAATCATATACCCAATGCCATTGCAATCAACAACAACAAAAGATGGATTCTTCTCTACTAACTTACCTTTTATATGTGTAATCATTTCTTTTTTGTTTGAGCGTCAATAACGGCAATAGTTACCATATTTACAATTTCTCTAACAGAACATCCTAACTGAAGAATGTGAACAGGCTTTTTCATTCCTATTAAAACAGGTCCGATTGCTTCTACCTCATCTAATTCTTGAATTAATTTATAGGCAATATTACCAGACTCCAAATTAGGAAAAATCAAAGTATTGGCGTTTTCTTTTAGATTGTTGAATGGAAAAACGTAATCTCTTTTTTCTTTGTTTAATGCGAAATCAGCTTGGATTTCTCCTTCCACATTAAGAGAACTGTTTTTTTGTTTTATAATTTCTACCGCTTTAGCTATCTTTTTGGAGCCTTTAGAATTTGAAGACCCAAAATTAGAATAAGACAGCATAGCAAGCCTAGGCTTAATGTTAAATCTTTTAACCGCCTTATAAGTCAGTAAAGCTATTTCAGCCAAATCTTCAGAAGTAGGATCAATATTAATTGTTGTATCCGCCAAGAAAAGCGTCCCTTTCTTAGTATTCATAATAAACATTCCAGCCACCTTTTCAACTCCATCTTCGGTTCCAATAATCTGAAGAGCAGGCTTAATAGTATTTGGGTAGTTTCTTGTGATACCAGAAATTAATGCGTCAGCATGATCAAGTTCTAACATCATTGCTCCAAAGTAATTTCGCTCTCTCATCAACTTTCTCGCTTCATAAAGAGTAACCCCTTTACGCTGACGTTTTTTGTAAAACTCTTCGCCAAAAATATATCTTCTCTCTTTTTCCTCTTCACTTTTAGGATCAATTATAGTAACGCCGTCAAGTTCTAGAGCATTTTCTTCAATCATTTGACTAATCACCGCTCTTCTTCCAAGTAAAATTGGCTCGGCTATTCCTTCGTCTTTTACTTGCTGCGCAGCTTTCAGAATTTTATAGTGCTCAGCTTCAGCAAAGACTACTCTTTTAGGATTGCTTATTGCTCTATTAGTAATGGATTTTAACAACTTATTATCAAATCCTAATCTAGTTTCTAATTCTTGAGCGTACACATCAAGATCAGGAATCTGTATCTGAGCAACACCCGAATCCATTGCAGCTTTAGCTACCGCTGGTGCAACAACAGATATCAAACGATTATCTAATGGCTTAGGAATAATGTAATCAGGGCCAAATGTGATTACTTGCTCGCCATAAGCTAGGTTAACTGTTTCCGGCACAAGTTCTTTAGTAAGATCGGCAATACTCCTAACGGCTGCTAATTTCATTTCCTCATTTATACATCGTGCTCTAACATCTAAAGCTCCTCTAAAAATATAAGGAAAGCCTAAGACATTATTTACCTGATTAGGATGATCGGAGCGACCTGTAGCCATTATAATATCTTTTCTAACGCTAATGGCTTCATGGTAAGAAATTTCCGGATCAGGATTTGCTAAAGCAAAAACAATCGGATTATTATTCATAGATGCAATCATTTCTTTTGAAACAATATTTCCTTGAGAAAGCCCCAAAAAGACATCCGCACCTTTCATCACGTCGTCAAGAGTTTTAACCTCTCGATTTGTTGCAAATTCAGCCTTTTCTTTTGTAAGATTTTCTGCACCTTTTCTTATTACGCCTTTGCTATCAAGCATTACTATATTCTCTTTCTTAGCTCCAAGCGATAAATACAATCTTGTGCAAGACATTGCAGCTGCTCCAGCTCCATTAATAACAATTAAAACCTCATCAATTTTCTTATCCGCAAGTTCTAATGCATTAATCAATGCTGCACTAGATATAATTGCTGTTCCGTGCTGGTCGTCATGCATGATAGGAATATTTAAAACTTCTTTTAGTCTTCGTTCTATTTCGAAGCACTCTGGAGCCTTAATATCCTCTAGATTAATTCCTCCAAAAGTTGGAGAAATTGCTTTAACTGTATTTACAAACAAATCAATATCGTTAGCATCAACTTCGATATCGAAAACATCAATATCAGCAAATATTTTGAAAAGTAAACCTTTACCCTCCATAACAGGTTTTGATGCTTCCGGTCCAATATCTCCTAGTCCTAAAACGGCAGTTCCGTTTGATATTACTGCTACTAAATTACTTTTTGCAGTATATTTATAAACATCGTCCTTGTTTTCACTTATTGCAATGCAAGGATTGGCTACTCCGGGAGAATAAGCTAATGCTAAATCTCTTTGTGTGCTATGCTTCTTGGTTGGGACAACTTCAATTTTGCCAGGACGGCCACTGCTATGATAATCTAACGCCTCTTTCTTGTTATTCTTTTTAGCCATTTGTTATTGTTGTTAAAAAAAAAGCCGGTTAAAAAACCGGCTTTGTAAATTATAAAAATAAATTAGTCTGTAATTACTAATCTCTTCATTGTCTTTATTTCACCATCTACAATTATGTTGGCAAAGTACAAACCTGATTTATGGTTAGAGAAATCAAAGCTTAAAGTTCCTTCTTTATTTATTATTGTTTCATTAAACACTACACTTCCTAACATATCAGAAACTACAACATTAGCTGCCTGACCTAACTTTAAGTCGTAATCAATATAAGTAAGGGAAGAAGTCGGATTAGGATGAAAATCACCAAAGTATTCTTTATTCAAATCAGAAACAGAAGTTGCTGCTGTAGTATAAGTAATATTCACACAAACTGAATCAGTTATATTTAATTCGTCAAATACACAATATTTAACCACAGTAGAGCCTGAAGTTCCATTAGGAAGATAGTGAACAGAAAAACTAGTTTCGTTAGTAGTATTAGCATCTATAGTAATAGATCCATTGGAAGAACTAACATTTGCAGGGTAACATAAATCCCAACAAAAATAATTTGAAGTTCCTTGTGGCGAAGAACCTATTAATTGACGAGAAGCTCTTAAATTTAATGGGGTACCTGTAGCGTTTTCAACCTTAATAGTAGTATAAACTTCAAAATCACTAGGGCTTCCAATAACAGGGTTTGCTTCAGGAGTTAAAACAATGGATTGAGATATTGCTCCAAAAGAGGAAAAAGCTAACAATAAATAGAAAATAGATTTTTTCATAAGTGTATTAAATTTATATAACAAATATAGCAAAAAAAAACAGTTTTCATAGCATAGAAACAGTCAAAAACTAATGAGCTGAACGCGTAAGTCCTGACATTATTAACAAGTGTAATCTTCATTTAAGTTAAAATAGCACTAAATTTGTAATTACTTAAAATCAATATACAGCTATGAAAAAATTAATACTTTTTGTATTTTCTATTTATTCTCTTTTATCATTTTCACAAGATTTAGTCAGCACAACCCCGAGTAACAAAAATGCTCTTCTTGAAGAGTTTACAGCTGCTGGTTGCGGAAATTGTCCAATGGGTCACTCCATTGCTACTATTATTGAAAATGAAAATCCGGGACAAATAATTTCAATAAGATACCATCACGGAGGACTGGCCAATCCACCAAACGAAGAAATATATGACTTTAGAACAGACTTTAGCGACGCCATAGCTCAACAAGCCAATGCAATAGGGCAGCCATTAGGATCAGTAAATAGACATTTGTTTGATGGACAAACATTTACTAGTCAGTCAACAGGAAAATGGCAAGAGTCTTGTTTAGAAATTATAGCTCAAGAAGCAATTGTTAATATTGGGGCTATAGCAATCATTGATTCTAACACTAATGAGCTAGAAATTACGGTTGAGCTTTATTACACTGGCACCCAAACTGCTTCCACAAATTTATTAAATATAGCCTTGCTACAAAACAACATTGAAGCAGCCCAAACAGCATATTCGGTTCCTCAACCAAATGACTTTTTAGAAAATGGCCTCTACTCACACAAGCATGTGCTAAGACACTTAATTACAGGCCAGTGGGGATTTACTATAGATGTTAGCGAAGGCCCTTTTATCAGAAAAAAATTCAATTATAATATTCCACAGCAGTTCAGAAACATTCCTGTGGATTTAACAAATCTAGAGTTAGCGATATTTATAAACGAAGGCAATCAAGAAGTTTTAAATACAATTTCAATAAACCCTAAGTTTTGTCCTTTAGAAACTGTTAGCATTCAAGACTCTGAAAACATAGCGACTAAAATCTATCCTAACCCTGCAAACAAAAACGCAACAATAAACATTGAAACTAAAGCAAAAGACATTGACCAAATTAATATTATAGATATCACCGGAAGCATCTTGTATCAAGATAATTCATTCAACGAACAAACTACTCTTGAGATTGGAAGTTTAAACTACAAACCTGGCATTTACTTTGTTCAATTTATCCAAAACAAAAACGCAATCTCCAATGAAAAATTAATTATCTACTAAAACAATTAAACATGAAAAAACTATTTACAATTTTAACAATTTGCTATAGCCTTTCTAGCTTTGCTCAGCTAGAAAATGGAACTGTAGCTCCCGACTTTACTGCTACAGACATTAACGGAAATAGTCATAGGCTGTACGACTATTTGGACAACGGCTATTCTGTGATAATAGATATTTCAGCAACATGGTGCCCCCCATGCTGGAGCTATCATAGTCAGCATATATTAGAAGATGTTTGGGCTTCTCATGGTCCAGCCGGAGAACCAGGTGTAAATGCAAACACTTCAGATGATGTTGTTGTTTTATTTTTTGAAGGAGACGCAAGCACAAACCTAGACCAGTTAAATGGTATAGGTACTGGAACATTGGGGGACTGGACAGAAGGGATAAGCTACCCAATTATAGACGACGCAACTATTTCATCGCTTTATGAAATAGGATATTTTCCAACCGTTTATACTATTTGCACTGATAGAACTGTTACAGAATCAGGGCAATTACCCGCAGAAAATCATTACGAACTAATACAAGAGTGCGCTGTACAAGTTACAGGGAAAAATTTAAAAGTTCTAGACTATATCGGAGAAGTAAGCTCCTGCGCCCCTGCTTCAATTGAAATGAGCACAGAGATTCAAAACCTAGGGACAGAACAAGTAAATAGTTTTACTGTAAAATTAATGGACGGAAATACAGAAGTTGCGTCTGAAATATTTACTGGAATATTTGAACCATACGACAGAACTATAGTTGACTTTGGAGTTATAAATATTGATGTAACAACAAACTTTACTATTGTATTAGAAGAACAAGATAATCTTTCTAGTGACAATCAATTAACCCAAGAGATTACAGCTGCCACAATAGATCAACAAGCAATTGTTAAAGTTACAACAGACAACTTTGGAGCTCAATGCTCGTGGAACATAAAAAATGAAAACGGAGCGATAGTTGCTGACGGAGGCCCATACAACAATCATAGCAACACAAGTACATTTGTACAACAAGTGTAAGATGACCAAGCAATAAATCTGCCCCAAAGTGGTTGCTATTCTTTTGAGGTTAACGATAATGGAAATGATGGAATGTATACGTTTCAACCTACGTTTTTTAGAATTGTAGACTCCCAAGGAAATACCATTGCAAACATAAATGGAGATGAGTATACTTCATCTATCGCCAAAGATTTCACCAACATCTCTACATCAACTAGCATTAATAAAAACAAAAACACTCTTTTCAATGTTTACCCTAACCCTGCTTACGGCATGATAAACATTGAATTTGATTCTCAATTTGAAAAAGAAAATGCAACAATATCAATATCAAATATGTTGGGTAAAGAAGTAATTGCTTTAAATAATATTATTTCAAATAATACGTCAATAGATATTTCATCTTTAAAAAACGGCATTTATTTTGTTAACACTAGTGTGAAAGGCAACATATCTACAGAAAAAATTGTGATTTTAAAATAAAAAATCAAACACTTTTAGTTAAAAGAGATGGCTTAATTAAGTCATCTCTTTTTTATTGAATAAGTAATGATATAATTTTTTGTTTGTTAACGATTAAAAAATCATTAAATTTGGGAATTCAACTTAACCAATTTAACAACAAATTATGAAACATATTCTACTAACCTTAGCAATAGTGCTGTCTATTAACACTGGCTCTTTCGCACAATTAGCTGATGGAAGTATTGCTCCAGACTTTACTACAACAGACGTTAATGGAAACACACACAGATTATATGAATATCTTGATGCAGGATATACTGTTATTCTAGATATTAGCGCTACATGGTGCGGGCCATGTTGGAATTACCATTCTGGTGGTACTTTCGAAGAAATTTGGGAAGCACACGGACCAGCTGGCCAACCAGGCGTTAGCCCTAATACTACTGATGATGTAGTAATTCTTTGGTTTGAAGGTGATGGCGGAACTGCTTTAAGCGAACTTACAAATAGCGACCTTGGTAACTGGCTACAACCTGACCCTAATGGTGAGCCCGTAAACTTTCCTATATGTAATGATGATAATATTGCCGCTTTATACGAACTTCCTTATTGGCCAATTATTTACACTATTTGCCCTAGTAGAGTTCTTTATGAATCAGGACAAGCATCTGCAGCTCAACACTACGCTAACTTAGGAGATTGCCCAGTAGCTGTGGAAGGAACAAATGCATCTTTAATTTCATTTGACGGAAGCTTAGCCCCAAACGGTTGTGAAACATCTGCATCTGGTAATGTATCTGTAACAGTACAAAACCTAGGTACTGAAGTCTTAACTGCTTTCACTGTTGAAGTTATTGAAAACGGAAACACAATTGCTTCTGAAGATTTTAATGGTTCTTTAGACGTTTACGAATTAACAACTGTTGACTTCGGAAACTTAACGATCTCAACTAATGACTATGAAATAGTAATTATATCAACAGATGATAATGCAAATGACAACATGATTTATCAAACATTATCTTTTGCTGGAGAAACAAATCAAATGGTTACTGTCTCAATGCTAACAGACAACTATGCAACTGAAACATATTTAGAAATTACCGATCAAAACGGAAATGTAGTATGGTTTGAAGGAAATGAAGCTATTGCTGGTAATTACGCAACTGGATCAGAAGCAGCTCCAGCTGATCAAACTTCTCCATTAGCTAACTCTACTCAATATGATTGGGAAGTGGAACTACCATCAACAGGATGCTACACTCTTACTGTAGGCGATTACTTTGGAGACGGATTATTTGGTTCACAGTGGGGAGGTACTGATGGAAATTGGTCTTTAAAAGACAATAACGGAACAGTAATTAACCAAATGAGTAGTCCTGAAGTATTCATAGGAACGGATGTTGCAAGTGTGTTAAATGGTCAGCCATCATCTATTGATGCTATCAATGCATTGGAGTTAAGTGTTTACCCTAATCCTATTGCAAGCGCGGCTACTTTAGAATTGACTCTAAACGAAAAGTCGACTGTAAACATGGAGATTGTGAATGTTTTAGGTGAAGTAGTTTCAGCAAACATTTATAACCTAAATGCAGGAAATAATAAGGTTAACTTTAACGTTAACAACATAGAAAGCGGTATTTACTTTGTACAATTAAACATTAACGGTTTAACAACTACAAAAAAGATTACTGTTACTAAATAAATCTAATTTGCAAAACACAAAAAAGGTCAGTAGATTAGCTTAAATGTTAATTGCTGGCCTTTTTTAATTAATTATATTTACACAATGAAAAAACTAATCGTAATTCTTATCGCATCCATTTCAATAATGGCTGCTGATGCTCAAAACAAATCATTTCCTAAGATAGATTTAAAAACTCTTGACAATACAATAATAAACACATCTTCGTTTGACAATGACGGAAAACTTATGGTGGTTAGTTTTTGGGCTACCTGGTGTAAGCCCTGTATAAAAGAACTCTCTACAATTGCTGAAGAATATGAAGATTGGCAAGACGAAACAGGAGTCAAGATAATAGCCGTTTCAATAGATGACTCGAGAAACATGTCCAAAGTAAAGCCTAAGGTTAACGCAGAACTCTGGGACTATGAAGTGTATTGTGATCCAAATGGAGATCTAAAAAGAGCCTTAGGAATAAGCACAGTGCCTCACACCTTTATTATTAATGATAAAATGGAAATTCTATGGCAACATTCGGGCTATAAGGATGGAGATGAAATAGAGCTTTACGAAAAAATTGTACAATTCTCAAAATAAGAATCCATGCAAAAATGGTTAACAATAGCGTCAGTAGTTGTTTTATACTTAAACAGTAGCGCACAACAAGACGGAAATTACGGAACGATTCAAGGAGATTTTAATTTAAATGTTCAAAGCTATACCGAAGATTTAAAAATTAATGCAGATGCTGTAGACGAATTCATTTTAATGAACGGATACTCCAATCTAAGATATACTAAAGACAATTTTTTAATCGGAGTAAGGTATGAGAGTTATCTTAACGCCCTTCAAGATTTTGACCCCAGATTTAACGGCAATGGAATACCTTATAGGTTTGCTCAGTATTCAGTAGACGGATTAGATATTACAGTTGGTAATTTCTACGAGCAATTTGGTAATGGTATTATATTCAGAAGTTACGAAGAAAAGTCATTAGGAATTGACAATGTAATGGACGGAATAAGACTAAAGTATCGTCCTACTGCAGGACTAACAATTAAAAGTTTTTTTGGTACACAAAGATTTTTTTTCGAGCAAGGACCAGGAATAGTTAGAGGTATTGATGCCGAGTTAAATTTAAACGAATCGTTCAAAGGTTTGAATAACAGCAAAACAAACATATTGTTAGGTGCTGGCTTTATAAGTAGATTTCAAGAAAGCAGTAATCCTGTCTACAACCTTCCTGAAAATGTTGGAGCATACTCTGTAAGATCAACTATAAACAGAGGTAAAATTTCTTTTAATAGTGAGTATGCTTATAAATACAATGACCCTGATGGAGGTGTTACTTACAATAACTATGCTCCGGGAAATGCAATAATGTCCAATATGAGTTATTCTGAAAGAGGATTGGGTATCATTGTCGAAGCACACAGAGTAGATAATATGGATTTCAGGTCTGCAAGAGGTGTTACAGGAAACGAATTAACCCTTGCTTATATTCCAGCAATAACAAAACAACATACCTACACTTTAGCTGCATTCTACCCTTTTTCTACTCAGCCAATGGGAGAACTTGGGTTTCTAGGAGAGCTTAACTACAATATTAAAAAGAAAAGCGCCCTGGGTGGAAAATACGGAGCGCTTCTAACGGTTAATTACTCTAGAGTAAATGCTTTAAATGGAGGCAACTCTGTTTTAACAGAAAACGAAAGCCATACTCCGATTTTCTTTAGCGTTATAGGAGAAGATCTTTACTTTAGAGATTTCAACATGGAACTCAAGAAAAAACTTAGTAAAAAAGCTAAACTAACTACATCATATGTTGACATGATTTACAACAAAGATGTTGTTCAGGGTAAAAATGTTGGAAAAGACATTCATGCTAGAATCGGGATTGTAGAACTTAATTACAAACTCAAACCAAAACATACAATTCGAACCGAATTACAATATTTATCCGTAGACAAAGACGAAAAATACGATGAAGATTCTGGTGATTGGATGATGGCTCTTGTAGAGTATACTTTTGCTCCACACTGGTATTTTGCAGTTGTAGACCAATACAATGGCGGATATACAGACTACGAACAAGTCGTACACGAAGCAGTTCATTATCTAAATATTAGCTGCGGATACTCGAGCGGAACTAATCGATTTGAATTAGGATATGGGAAAAAAAGAGAAGGAATATTTTGTGTTGGAGGTGTATGTAAAAACGTACCATCTTCCAACGGATTTACTTTTGGTATAACATCAAGCTTTTAATTATGAAAAATTACATCGTTTATCTTTCTTTTATTTTAGCAACTATGGTTGCATGTGATAAAATTGAACAAGAAGACTTCCTTATTGCGGAGGGCGGAGGAGGAGTCGTAGTTGACACAAGTACTTTTGTCAAAAAAGTTCTAATTGAAGACTTTACAGGCCATACTTGCCAAAACTGTCCTGAAGCATCTGAAGAAATTCACACATTACAACAAATTGGTGCATATCAAGGCAACGTAATTGCAATTGCAATACATTCCGGATTTTTCTCTGATGTAAACTCAACTTTCACCACAGACTTTACGACTAACGAAGGAACTGAAATTCATGATTTCTTTGGAATAGGGTCTTACCCAAAAGGAATGGTAAACAGAAAAGGATTTACCACAACTACACATCTTCTTGACTATCCGCTATGGGGTTCTGCTGTAGCTGATCTAATCAGCGAAGAGCCAGAAATAGGAATGAAAATGAGCGTTGAGAACAGCACAATCATTATTGACGCAAAACTACTTGCAGGCCTAAATGACGAATTAAAACTTGTGGTAGTTCTTACTGAAAACAAAATAATTGACAAACAACTAGTAGAAGGTATAGGTGTGGTCGAAGACTATGAACATAACCATGTGTTAAGAAAATCTTTGAATGGGACATGGGGTCAAACAGTACAACTTAACACTTCAAGCTTTGAAACCTATTCATTTGACTATACTTTAGATCCTTCATGGAATGAAACTAATACTAATGCAGTTGCGTATATCTATAGCGAAGCGTCTAAAGAAGTACTACAAGTAGAAGAACTACACCTAATAGAATAAAATGACCAAAACCTTAACAACACTCTTAATTATATTTTCAAGCACTATTACTTTTTCACAAGTAATAGTTGAGGAAACAAGTTCACAATCTTTAATCGAGGCTTATATCTCTCCTTTAGGAGAGTCTATTGGACAAGGATTAAACAATGGTTGGTTCAATACAGCAAAGCCCCATAAATTAGGAGGCTTCAACTTAACTTTTAATTTCAATATAGTTAGTCTACCAAACACATCTTTAGTTTTTGATCCAAATGAAATTGAAGGGTTTTCTTCCAACAGCTTGTCGCCTACTCTCTTAGGAAAAGGAGATGGAGCAACTATTACTTACGATCATCCTAGCGGATTTAGCGAAACTTTTAAAATGCCTGATCAAGCTGTCCAGCTAAATAACTTACCAATTCCTACTTTAAACTTAGGGGTTGGACTAATTAAAGAGACGGAATTGAACATTAGATACATTCCTAACACCAATTATGACATTAAAATGTTAGGTCAAGGATCAGTAAACCTTTTAGGGATTGGACTTAAACATAATTTAATGCAGTGGATTCCTTTGGCAAGTAAATTGCCTATACACTTATCAATTCAAGGAGCATACACTACTCTAAATACATCATTTGAAATAAAAAGCGATAACATAGATCAGATGGTAGAGTTAAATACAGTAGCTTATAATTACAATTTAATATTATCTAAAAAACTATTAATGCTGACACCTTACTTAAGCATAGGTTATAGTAATTCTATTACAAATTTTAAAAGCGACACAAAATTTAATTTAGGAGATGGCTTAAATGCGGTAGAGTTTAGCATCCCTAACGATATCGACTTCACGAACTTAGGTTTGATGAATTATAGTGCTGGAATAAGAGTTCAGCTAGCATTACTTTCATTACATATTAGTCAATCATTCTCTGAATACAAAACAACTAGTATAGGTGCCGGAATTAGTTTTAGATAATGAAAGTTGGTTTAATATTTATATCTCTTTTATTGTCTTTAAATGTTTTAGGACAAAGCTTTAAGGCAAATGCTATTGCAGGTATTAGCACCTCACAAGTATCCTCAGATAATTTAGGAGGATTTAATAAGTTCGGATTAAAATTAGGTGCATCGGTCTTTCATAAAGTAAACATTGGAACGAGAGCTGAGTATGCCATGTATTATATAGACAAAGGAAGTCGAGATAGTGAGAACTTTTTTAAAATAGATTTATCTTATATTGAATCATCGTGGTCATTACAAAAAAGCTCTAAAGGAATTATTTATGAAGCAGGTTTGTTATTTGCAGTGCTAATTGACGGAGCTACTTATGATCGAAACGGTAAGTTTGACACCCAAAACAGCGATTTTAGCAAATATGACATTGGAGCAACTATTGGTGCTGGAGTAAAACTAAAATCAAAGGTCTTTATGTTTTGGGAAATTAGTAATACAATTCCATTATTTCCAATTCAAGAACATCCTAATGGAATAAGCGCGGGGTTAAACAAAGGAAAATATAATTCCATTTTTAGTATTTCTTTACGATATTTGCTGTCTGATGAGTAACAAACATAAAATAATAGTTTCTGTTAGCGGTGCTAGCGGATCTATATACGCTAAAGTACTTTTTGACAAACTACAACAACTTGAAAATCAAATTGAAGCTGTTGGGGTAATGATGTCTGAAAACGCTAAATATGTATGGCAAACAGAATTGGGAAATAGCGATTATAAAGATCTACCATTTGATTTTTATACGCCTCAAAATTTTGGTGCACCATTTGCATCAGGCTCTGCAAGATATGAGACAATGATTATTTGTCCTTGTTCAATGGGAACGTTATCAAGAATAGCTAATGGCATTTCTAACGACCTAACAACAAGAGCAGCAGACGTAATTTTAAAAGAACGTCGCAAATTAATTTTAGTAGCAAGAGAAACACCTTTAAACTTGATACAGATTAATAATATGAAAACAATAACAGAAGCAGGAGGCATAATATGTCCGGCTTCTCCATCGTTTTATAGCAATCCCAAAAGCTTTGAAGAATTAGCTTCTACCGTTGTAGATAGAATTATTTCTTTATCGGGCCTAGAAAATGAATCTTATCAATGGGGAGAAGATTAAACTTAAAAAAATGAATTAAAAAAAAACCTTACAACCCTTAAAATCATGAAAATACTAAAATTCGGAGGAACCTCCGTTGGCTCAGCTAGTCGTATAAAAAAATTAGTTTCTTTAATTAACGACAACCAATCTAAAATAATAGTTCTATCTGCTATTTCAGGAACAACAAATGAATTAGTTCGTTTTTCCAACCTAATAAATCAGAACGAATATCAGAGCGCACAAGAATGCTCTCAAAACTTAAAACGCCAATACATTGAGTTGATTGACGAATTATTCTCGAGTAATGAGTATAAAAACAAAGGTGAAGAAATAATAAACCATCATTTTTCATTTATTGACTCTTACAATTTCAAAGCATTGAACTTGTTCAAAGAGAAAACAATTTTAGCGCAAGGAGAAATACTCTCCACAACATTATTCCAACACTATCTAACAGAATGTAAAATTGAATCTGTGCTTTTATCGGCATTAAATTTTATGCGAATAGATGAAAATGGTGAGCCTAAGCAAGCTTACATTGAAGAAATGTTATCTAAAGAATTAAGTCAGTACCAAAATCAAACTATTTTTATTACTCAAGGTTTTATATGTAGAAATTCATTTGGAGAAATAGACAACCTAAAAAGAGGAGGGTCTGACTATACAGCAACATTAATTGGTGCAGCAATAAAAGCTGAAGAAGTACAAATATGGACGGATATCGATGGCATGCACAACAATGACCCTCGTATAGTAGAAAACACAAAACCAATTGAAAATCTCTCATATGATGAAGCAGCAGAGTTAGCATACTTTGGAGCAAAAATTTTACATCCTTCAAGCGTACAGCCTGCTAAAGAAAAAGGTATTCCAATTTTATTGAAGAATACATTAGAACCACAAAAAAAAGGAAGTAAAATAAGCGGTCAAACTCAAGGAAGTGGCGTAAAAGCAATCGCATCGAAAGACAATATAACAGCTATTAAAATAAAAAGCGATAAAATGTTAATGGCATATGGATTTATTCGAAAAGTATTTGAAGTATTTGAGAGCTACAAAACCCCTATTGATATGATTACGACCTCTGAGGTTTCCGTTTCTGTTACAATAGACAAAACTGATTCTTTAATCCAAATTGTAAATGAACTTAAAAATTATGGCGAAGTAGAAGTTGACGAAAATCTTAGTATCGTATGTGTGGTAGGCAACTTTATTTCTGAAAGCAAAGGTTATGCACACACTATATTTCAGTCATTAAAAGACATACCTATTCGAATGATTTCTTATGGGGGAAGTAAGCACAATATTTCTGTTTTGGTGAAGACAGAACATAAAAATCAATGTCAATTATTACTTAACGAAATAGTATAAAAATGGATTTTAACTCAATAAAAAATGCTCTTGAGCAAAATGAAACTCCATTCTACTTTTACGATTTAAGTTTGTTAAAAAGAACCTTAGAATCTATTAAAAAAGAATCCGAATCTCATTCATTTAATGTTCATTATGCACTAAAAGCAAATAGCAACAATGAAATATTAGATCTAATAAAAGAGTATGGACTTGGGGCAGATTGCGTAAGTGGAAACGAGATTTACAAGGCAATGGAAATTGGTTTCGAAAACCAAAAAATTATGTTTGCAGGAGTAGGAAAAACAGACCAGGAAATAGATTTTGCATTAGAAAAAGGAATCTTTTGCTTTAACTGCGAATCAATTGCTGAAATTGAAGTAATTCAAGAGATTGCAAAAAAGAAAAGAAAAACAGCAAAAATTGCAATCCGAATTAACCCAAACGTAGTTGCCAACACACATCATTACATTACGACAGGAATTGAAGAGAATAAATTCGGAATCAACAAATGGGAATTAGAGGAGGTAGTAGAAACAATAAATAATTCAGATTCTATTGTGCTAATAGGCTTACATTTTCATATTGGCTCACAGATCACAGACCTAGCTGTATATAAAAACTTATGCGTTAGAGTAAACGAGTTTCAAGAATGGTTTGAACAAAGAAATATTAATGTCTCTCATATAAATGTTGGAGGTGGGTTAGGAATTGATTATATCGACCCTCTATCAGAACCTATGAGCGATTTAAAAGTTATTTTAAGCTGTTTAAAGATCATTTAGAACTAAGAGCAAATCAACAATTACATTTCGAACTAGGACGCTCTATAGTAGGGCAATGTGGATCTCTAGTGTCAAAAGTTCTATATATTAAAAAAGGAATAAAAACTAAATTTGCGATTATTGATGCCGGAATGACAGAGCTAATAAGACCAGCCTTATACCAAGCTACTCATCAAATAATTAACATTAGTAGCGAAGATAAAAACAATCAAAAATACGATGTTGTTGGGCCAATTTGTGAATCTTCAGATTGTTTTGGAAAGCAAATTAGTCTACCAACTACTGTTAGGGGAGATTGTATTGTAATCTTATCCAGTGGTGCATGCGGACAGGTAATGTCAAGCCAATATAACCTAAGAGAATTAGTAACTGCTGTATACTCTAAAACACAATAAGCTGATTTCGTTTGCGTTAAAAATTACATAAACCAATTTATTATGTTAAACTTCTGTAAGACAATACTTAAAAAGGTAAGTTTCGACAAAACCTTATTTCGAAAAGAATTAAGAAAATCTATTTTGATGCTTCAAAAAAAGGAAATAATTGCCTTTAAGATATGGTGTTTATCTTGTTTTGGGAATCATAGAGACGTAATAATTGAAGTTTTTGAAAATAGCACTTACTAAAGATCAAATAAACTACCATTTTGACTATTAGGCTTAACACCTAAATGGTGATAGGCTTTGTCGGTCGCTTGCCTTCCTCTAGACGTACGCATTAAATAGCCCTCCTGAATCAGGAATGGTTCGTAAACTTCTTCGATAGTTCCGCTTTGCTCGCCCACAGCTGTTGCTATGGTAGTAATTCCTACCGGCCCTCCTTTAAACTTCTCAATTATTGCAGAAAGTATTCGATTGTCCATTTCATCCAATCCATTAGCATCTACATTAAGAGCGTCTAAAGCATGATCTGTAATAGAAAGGTTAATTGATCCATCTCCTTTCACTTGGGCAAAATCTCGAACTCTACGAAGCAATGAGTTAGCTATTCTTGGCGTACCTCTACTTCTTCTAGCAATTTCGTTAGCAGCATCTTTAGAGATAGATACATCTAAAATCGAACAAGATCTATTAACAATTGTCGATAAGACAGAGGATTCGTAATACTCTAGTCTGGAATTAATTCCAAAACGAGCTCTTAAAGGAGCAGTAAGTAAGCCAGAACGAGTAGTCGCTCCTATTAAAGTAAAAGGATTTAATTGAATTTGGACTGCTCTAGCGTTAGGACCACTTTCAATCATTATATCAATCTTATAGTCTTCCATGGCAGAATATAAATATTCTTCAACAACGGCACTCAAACGATGTATTTCATCAATAAATAAAATATCGCCCTCTTCAAGATTTGTTAGTAGGCCGGCTAAATCACCTGGCTTATCTAAAACTGGCCCAGAACTAATTTTAATCCCAACCTCCATTTCATTAGCTATGATATTAGAAAGAGTTGTTTTTCCCAAACCTGGAGGTCCATGCAGTAAAACATGATCAAGAGGTTCTCCCCTCATCTTAGCTGCACTTACAAATACTTTTAGATTTTCAACTACACTGGGCTGGCCACTAAAGTCACTGAAATCTTTAGGCCGTAATGCCTTATCTATTTCCAATTCCTCGTTTGAGAAATTTTCCTTTTCTGGGTCTAAATGCTCGTTCATCAAAAACAAAGATAAACTAAAATATAGGAATCAAAATAACAAGCTCACATCTTATTATAACACAAAAAAAAAGGCTTCATCTAATAGATGAAGCCTTTTTTACAAGAAATAAATAGAAGGTGTTTAGTGTTCTTCCTCACCTTCTTTAAGTGGTATAATTTGTGAAACGAAATCTTCATCAGCACCCGGCTTACTGTAATCGTATGCCCATCTGTGAACTTCAGGAATTTCTCCTGGCCAGTTACCATGAATTCTTTCCACTGGAGTTGTCCATTCAATCGTATTCGATCTCCAAGGGTTTTGAGGAGCATCTTTACCTCTAAAAATACTATAGAAGAAATTAAAGAAGAAGAATAGTTGGGCAGAAGCCCCAAGTATAGCAAAAATTGTTACCAACTCATTAATTTCTAACAAACCTTCAAACATTGGAAACGATGTATTTGTATAATACCTTCTTGGCACACCAGCCATTCCTATAAAGTGCATAGGGTAAAATACTCCATATGCAGAAATGAATGTTAACCAGAAGTGAGCATAACCTAAATTTTTGTTCATCATTTTTCCATACATTTTAGGGAACCAGTGGTAAATACCAGCGAACATTCCGAAAATTGCAGAAAGCCCCATCACAATATGAAAGTGAGCTACAACGAAATAAGTATCATGAACATTAATATCTAAAGCACTATCACCTAAAATAAGTCCTGTAAGACCACCAGAGATAAAGGTAGAAACTAAACCAATTGAAAATAACATTGCAGTTGTAAACTGAATATTTCCTTTCCATAAGGTTGTGATATAGTTAAATACTTTCACAGCAGAAGGAATAGCAATTAATAGAGTTGTAAATGTAAATACAGAACCTAAGAAAGGATTCATTCCAGTCATAAACATATGGTGACCCCATACTATGAAAGATAAAAATCCGATTGCTAAAATAGATCCTACCATTGCTCTATATCCGAAAATTGGTTTTCTAGAATTCGTAGAAACAATTTCCGATGTGATACCTAGTGCAGGCAATAAAACGATATATACCTCAGGGTGACCTAAGAACCAGAATAAGTGCTGGAACAATACCGGAGAACCTCCTGTTTGAGTTAACATCTCTCCTTGAATCATTATATCGGAAAGATAGAACGCAGTTCCGAAACCTCTGTCAAAAATTAAGAGTAATACAGCTGAAAGTAAAACTGGGAAAGATAAAACTCCTAAAATAGCGGTAACTAAAAATGCCCACATAGTAAGTGGCAATCTAGTCATTGACATTCCTTTGGTACGTAAATTCAAAATCGTTACTATATAGTTAAGACCTCCTAACAGAGAAGAAACTACAAATAAAGACATACTAACTAACCATAGAGTCATCCCTAAACCTGAGCCTGGCATTGCTTGAGGCAAGGCACTTAAAGGGGGGTAGATTGTCCATCCAGCTGCAGCAGGCCCTGACTGTATGAATAACGAAATTATCATTATTACAGATGACGTAAAGAAAAACCAATAAGACAACATGTTTAAGAAACCCGAAGCCATATCCCTTGCTCCAATCTGTAGTGGAATAAGAAAGTTAAAGAATGTACCACTTAATCCTCCCGTAAGAACGAAAAATACCATGATAGTTCCGTGGATAGTTACTAAGGCCAAATACATATTAGGATCTAGAACACCAGATGGTGCCCACTTACCTAAAAACATCTCCAAAATCGGAAATCCTTCTTCTGGCCATGCTAATTGCATACGGAAAAAGATAGACATCATAACGGCAATTACACCCATTACCATTGCAGTAATTAAAAACTGCTTGGCAATCATTTTATGATCTTGACTAAAGATATATTTTGTTATAAAAGTTTCTTCGTGATGATGTTCGTGATTTGACATAATAGCTACTTTATTATAAACCTAAATTATTGTGCACTTACTAATGATTGGAACGTTTGCTGTTCGCTCAACCATGCATTATATTCTTCTTGTGTTTCTACAATTACTTTAATCTGCATATTGTAGTGAGCAGCACCACAAATTTTATTACATAATAAAACGTAATCAAACTCTACTGGCTCTTCTCCTTTCTTAGCTCTTTCGCTATTAACTAGTTCCATACGCTCGATCATTTCTTGTTCTTCACGAATTTCCTTAGTTGTTTTTATGGGAGTAAATGCAAATTGAGTGTTCATTCCAGGAACGCAATTCATCTGCACGTTAAAGTGTGGCATAAAGGCAGAGTGAATAACATCTTGAGATCTAAATCTCATTAAAATTTGCTGACCAACTGGTAAGTGAATTTCTCTTACTACTTTATCATCAAATGATAACGTATCATTAATGTCCACTCCTAAAGTGTTAACGCCGCCAATTAAAGTATAGTGAGCATTTCCTAATTGATTATCTGCTCCAGCATATCTAGCTGTCCAGTTAAATTGCTGAGCATACACTTCAATTACTGTAGCACCTTCAGTATCGGGAACCATTGTTTCGTTCCATGTTCTTAGACCAAACAAGATAAGTGCTGTTAAAACTACTGCAGGAACAAAAGTCCAAAGCAACTCTAGCTTATTATTATGGGTCTGAAACAAGGCTGTGTTTCCTTCTCTTCCTCTATATTTGTAAGCAAATACGAATAGTAGAGTCTGAGTAATGAAAAAAGTAACCAGGATTAATATTCCTGTAATATCCCATAAGGTTTTAATTCCTTGACCGTGTAAAGTTACCGCATCCGGTAAAATCAAATGACCCCATAATTTGAAGGAATATCCTACAAAAGCGGTAAATCCTAAACCAACTATTAGCAAGGCTAAAGCGTTGTATTTATTATCTTGATCGCTAACTGGTTTATCAGATGGTTTGTTTAGCTTAGAAGCTATCTCAAAGATTCTAACTATCTGAACAATTCCGATTAGGACTAATGCTACAATTAAAAAGCTTAAAAAGGTTGTCATACTGGGCCTCGTTTATTTTTATAACTTATTACTATCTATTAAATATGGTGATGAATACTTTCATCAGCGTAAGGGTGATTTTTTACAAATAATGGTGCTTTTGTTAACGCATTGTGCACTACTAAAAGGAATAAACCAAGGAAAGACATAAACATTCCTATTTCAATGTATCCAATATTCCAATGCTCACCAATTGTTCCTGGAGCTACTAATAGGTAAATATTGAACCAGTGACCCATTAATACTATTACACCAACAGTTACTATGTAATTAAAATTTCTTTTACCATCTCTACTCATCAAAATAAGTAATGGGAAGATGAAGTTAATTACAGAAGTAATCCAGAAAAGGAAATTATAATTATCCCAACGTGCTAGGTAATAGGTTACTTCTTCCGGAATATTAGAATACCATATTAACATAAATTGAGAGAACCACATGTAAGTCCATAATACACTAAAAGAAAAAATCCATTTAGCTAAATCATGAATATGATTTTCATTTACATATTCTAAGTATCCTTTTTTCTTCAAATAAATAGACATAATTGCTATCATCGTAAAACCGGTAACCCCCATACTTGAGAATACAAACCATCCGAACAAAGTACTAAACCAGTGAGAATCTATAGACATAATCCAGTCCCAAGCCATCATAGAAGAAGTATAACCGAAAAACCCTATAAAGATTGCAGAAATAGTAATACTTCTTTTGTGACTACTTAAGCCTCCCTCAGTATCTTCTTTTCTAGATAAAGCAATTAGCCTTTTAGAAGCATACCACCAACCGAAGATATAAACCGCAGCTCTAATGAAGAAAAATGGAAGATTTAAATAAGCTTTTTTTCCAGCTATGATTGCATCATAATTTTCAGCTTCAGGATTTGTGATGCCAGTCTCCATCCAGTGCCAAATATGATGCCAGTGCATTCCACCAGCAACAATAATTAACAAGATGACAGCTCCTCCTACAATAAAGTAAGAGCTAATACCTTCTGCTACTCTCTTAAATGGAACTGCCCATGCTGCTTCAGAAACATATTGAAGGGCAACAAAGAAGATGGCAAATGCAGATATTGCCAAGAAAAAGTAATTATTAATTAATAAACTTGTCCAAGCTCTATGAGTGTCGTTAATAAAACCTAACACCGTAGCGATAAGGCCTATTGCAATCAAGGCGTAAGAAATTAATTTTGTGTTTTTAGCTACTGTATACATAACAGTTAAGTTTGTCTTAGTTATTTTCTACTTTTTGTAATTCCTGAACATACATCGTAATTAGCCAACGTTCGTCGTTAGTTAATTGAGAGTTATGAGGGCCCATCGCATTTAATCCGTAATATATAGCATGGTAAATATTACCTGCTTGCAAGTCCTTCATAGTTCCTCCAGTACGTCTAATCATCATTTCATCCGCATAACTAGGTATTGCAGAATAAACTGGATGATTGATACTTCCTTTTCCGTCTCCATTTTCTCCATGACAATGAGCACAAAACATTTGGAATAATTTTTTTCCTTTTTCTAAATTCTCTTCCGACTGATCAAGAGGATTCATAAGTTTGTTTCCTGCCAAAATATAATCTTCAACAGTGTTTTCGTAATCAAACGAAACAAAACCTCTTGGCATAGTTCCCTCTACAGGAAGACGTGCATTTAAACTATCCTCGAAATAAGGGTTAGAACCATATATTTCTAAAGATGGAGATCGATACATGTCTGGCATAAATTCATAACCAGGTTTTGAAGTGTCTTTTACACAAGCAGAAAGTAAAGTAACTATCAGCAAGGGCAAAAGAACAGATTTTATTGAAATTCTATTATATGTCATTAGTCAATATCTTTTACAGTTATTTCAGTAGCACCAGTTTCTTTTAAAATGGAAGAAATAGCTTTTTCATCATCCGATTCGATTTCCATTAAAAACTTATCGTCCGTTGTTCTAACATCAGGATTAGATGCTTTCTGACCAGGAAATAATTTACTTTTGAAAAAATAAGTAATCACCATTAAGTGAGCTGCAAATAATACAGTCATTTCAAAAATAATTGGCACAAAGGCAGGCATATTTAAATAATATGCAAAACTTGGCTTCCCTCCAATATTTTGAGGCCAGTCAAGAATCATTATATAGTATGTCATTGAAATTGCAGCAACGCAACCTATAACACCATAAAAAAATGCAGCAATAGCCAATCGTGTTCTTTCTAATCCGAGAGCATGATCAAGACCATGAACTGGAAAAGGTGTGTATACTTCTTTAATTGAAATATCTTTAGCACGAACCTGTTTGATACTATCTAATAGTACCTCTTCGTCGTCAAAAATTCCGTATATAACTTTGTTACTCATCTCTATTACTTTTTATATTGTTCACTAGATGATTTTACAATGGTTTTAAGTTCCGCTTGAGCAATAACTGGGAATGTTCTAGAATACAATAAGAACAACACAAAGAAAAAGCCAATAGAACCAACAAAAATTCCTATATCTACAAATGTAGGTGAGAACATAGTCCAACTAGATGGAAGATAATCTCTATGTAAGGAAGTTACAATAATCACAAATCGTTCAAACCACATTCCAACATTTACAAATAATGCTAGTATAAATGTAAATACAATACTTGTTCTTAATTTCTTAAACCACATTAATTGCGGAGAAATAACATTACAGGTCATCATAATCCAATAAGCCCACCAGTAAGGACCAGTAGCTCTATTTAAAAAGGCATACTGTTCGAATTCAACACCAGAATACCAAGCCATAAATAACTCCGTCAGGTAAGCAATACCTACTAGATTACCTGTTAACATGATAACGATGTTCATGTACTCAACATGCTTAATTGTAATATACGCTTCAAGACTAACCACTTTTCTCATTACTAAAAGAAGAGTTTGAACCATAGCAAAACCAGAGAATACGGCTCCCGCTACAAAGTAAGGAGGGAATATAGTTGTGTGCCATCCAGGAATTACAGAAGTTGCAAAGTCAAAAGATACAATAGAGTGAACAGAGAAAACAAGTGGAGTAGCTAAACCTGCTAAAACCAATGAAACCTCTTCAAATCGTTGCCAATCTTTAGCCTTACCACTCCATCCGAAAGATAGAATGTCATATACTCTTTGACGTAATGGCCATACTTTTTTACTGATTCTGTCTCTAATCATGGCAAAATCAGGAATTAACCCTACATACCAGAAAACAAAAGAAACAGAGAAGTAAGTAGAAATGGCAAATACATCCCATAATAATGGAGAGTTAAAGTTCACCCAAAGAGATCCGAAATTATTTGGAATAGGAAAAACAAAATAACCTAACCAAGGACGACCCATGTGAATCAAAGGAAACATTGCAGCCTGAACAACTGCAAAAATTGTCATTGCTTCAGCTGATCTGTTAATCGAAAGTCTCCATTTTTGTCTGAATAGCAATAGTACCGCAGATATTAGTGTTCCTGCATGACCTATACCAACCCACCAAACAAAGTTTGTGATATCCCAAGCCCATCCTACCGTCTTATTAAGCCCCCAAACTCCAATACCAGTACCTATAGTATAGGCAACGGACAGAATCCACCAAACAAATAAAACTAAAGATATACTGAATGCGATCCACCATAGTCTGCCAGCCTTAGCTTCAACAGGCCTAGCAACATCTACAGTGATGTCGTGATAACTTTTGTCCCCTAATATAAGAGGCTCTCTAATTGGACTTTCCTTTTGCATAATTATATCAATTAAGCTTTTGTGTTTCTAATCTTAGTATGGTAAAACACAGACGGTGCTGTATTCAACGCTTCGAGCAAATCATATTGAGTAGGCTCTTCTTTTTGCTTTTTAATTTCACTATTCGGATCATTTACATCTCCGAAAACAAGTGCATTAGTTGGGCAAACAGTAGAACAAGCAGTTTGAGCATCTTCATCTCTAACTTTTCTGCCTTCACGTTTTGCGTCAAGTTTAACTTTTTGTGTCATCTGAATACACATGCTACACTTTTCCATTACACCACGAACTCTAACAGTAACATCAGGGTTTAATACCATTTTACCTAAATCATCATTCATATTGTAATCGAACGAATCATTTTCAGAATAATTGAACCAGTTGAATCTTCTTACCTTATAAGGACAGTTGTTAGCACAGTATCTTGTACCAACACATCTATTATAAGCCATGTGGTTTTGACCTTCTGCACTATGAGAAGTAGCAGCAACAGGACAAACAGTTTCGCATGGCGCATGGTTACAATGCTGACACATAACAGGTTGAAAAGCTACTGCAGGATTCTCAGAAGGTATTTCCATTGCTTTATATTTAGCAACAGCACCCAAATCTTGCTCATCTGCAACTTCTTCAGTCATTTCACTAGTATAGTATCTATCAATTCTTAACCAGTGCATGTCTCTACTCTTTCTAACCTCTTCTTTACCAACAACAGGAACATTGTTCTCTGAGTGACAAGCCACAACACATGACCCACATCCAATACAAGAAGTAAGATCGATTGATAAATTCCAGAAATGACCGGTAGAATGATCAAATTCTTTCCATAAAGAAACGTCTTCAGCTAAAAGATTTCCTTTGTGAGTAGCGTAAGTTACATCCTCATTCCCTGATTTTGGATTTTTAATAAAGTCAGAAAGAGAAGTCTCTTTAATCAAATCTCTACCCATCATAGTATGAGACAACTGAACAGAAGCAAACTCATGCTCGCTTTCCTCTACTTTCTCTATAGTTACATTAGATGAATTATATAATCCGTCATTAACTAAAGGATAAGCGTTTATTCCTAGTCCTGTACCAACTTTACCTGCACTAGTTCTACCATATCCAAGAGCTAGACCTAAAGATCCTTTGGCTTGGCCTGGCTGAATTAGAACTGGAACATTATTTATGGTAGTATTGTTTAACGTTAAATTAACCAAATCTCCATTTAAAGCACCATTAGAGACATTCCAGTTTTTCAAACCAAGTTCTCTAGCAGTAGTAGCAGAAATAGTTAAGTAATTATCCCAACAAGATCTTGTAATTGGATCTGGCAACTCTTGCAACCAAGGATTGTTAGCAGTAGAAATTCCGTCACCAATTGCATTTGATTGATAAAGACTAAGCTCTAAATCAGAATGAACAATATTTAGCGATCTAACACTTCCTTTGAATGAAGAAACATTTAATTTATTTGTACCTGTAGAAATTGATCCATCATGTATTGCTTTTGACCATGATGTTTTACTTTTCCAATACGCTTTTAAATAAGAGTAGTAATCCTTGTTGCTTCCAGACCAGCTTAATAGTGAATCTTGAATCTGTCTGCTTTTAAATAAAGGCTGAATAGTAGGCTGAATGAAAGTTGCAACGTTCTGAACGGGAACTGCATCACCCCAACATTCTAGATAATGTCTATCAGGACAAACGTAGTCCATCTTTTCAGCTGTTTCATCTAAAGAAATAGCAGTAGAAACTTTTAAACTAACCTTGCTTAATCCTTTAACAAACTCATCAGAGTTTGATAGAGTGTACACAGGATTTACTCCACTTACAAGAAGTGCAGAAACCTTGCCATCATTCATATCATTCACTAATTCTGCCATTGCTTTATCATCACCAGACTTTGTAAAGTTTGGTAGAGACATATCAATAGTAGAACCGTAGTTCGATAACATATCGTTAATGGCATTAACCATTAGCTGAACATCTTTATCGTTACTATCACAAATTACTAATGAACTTCCTTTATTAGAAGATAAGTCTTGAAAAACATCCTTAATAATAGGGTTAATAGTAGCTTGACCTTTTAAAGTTTGATAAAGGTTCTGTATTAATTCTAATTGATCAGAAGGTTTTACAGGAATTCTAACATCGGCGTTAGAACCTGATAAAGACAAATTAGTCTCTATCTGATAATGACGAGACATTTTATTTAATTTTGGCTTTCTATTTGAAACATATTGTTTCTCAGCTCCTAAATTTAGCCAAGAACCAAGGAAATCTGCTCCAAAAGAAACAATAACATCAGACTTGTCAATGTGATAAGTAGGAATTGCTCTTAGTCCAAATGACTCTTTATTAGCTTCTAGCATACCACTATATGAAACAGCGTCATATTGAATATGCTTAGCACCAAACTTATCAGAAAATTGATTAATGATTTTCTGAGTTGTAGGACTAATTATTGTATTTGTTAAAACGATGATGTTTCCATCAGATGAAAAACCAGGACTTTGTTTAGATAAGTCATTTAAAGCTTGCATTATATCTTGGTCAACAACATCCCAACTTGAGTCAACGCCATTCTTTTTAGGTGCCTTTAATCTATTGGAATCATATAACGAAAGAACAGAAGAGATAACTCTAGAGTTAGGCGCAAAAGAAGATAATGCGTTAGGCTTAATAAAAATAGGCCTTCCTTCTCTAGTTTTAACTAAAACGCTGGCAAAATCGTTACCATCATAAAAAGAAGATGCATACCAGTTAGCAACACCAGGAATAATTTCCTCTGGTTTTATTACGTAAGGAATTGATTTAGTAATAGGTGTTTCACAAGCTGCCAAAGTAGCGGCCGCGGTACTAAAACCTAAAAACTTAAGAAAGTCTCTTCTTGATGTACCAGAATTTGATAAATTCTCATCATCTCCTAAAAATTCATCAACAGGAATTTCTTCAGGAAATTCGTTCTGCTTTAGTTTCTCAATTGCAGGATCGTTACTTAATTCTGCTAATCCTTTCCAATATTTTTTTGCCTTTGTCATTTTTTTCCTAATTGTTTTGTAAAATTAGTAGTGACACTTACCACATTCTAAACCACCAATTGCTTCCACATTAAATGTTTCACCAGGGTGATTTTCCTTGAACTTAGCGTGCATTTCTTCATAATAATCATTGTCAGCTACCTTAATTTCAGTATCTCTGTGACAATTTATACACCAACCCATTGTTAAACTGGAGTGTTGTTCAACTACTTCCATTTCTTCAATAGCACCATGACATTCTTGACATTCAAGTCCACCAGCAACTACGTGCTGAGAATGATTAAAGTATGCTAAATCAGGAAGATTGTGAATTCTTACCCATTTAATAGGCTTTTGCTCATAGTCGTCGATATATCTTCCTTTTTCAGGATCGAAACCAACAGCGTCATATATTTTTTGTATTTCTTCTTTTCCAGAAGGACCTTCGTTAATATAAGTATGGCAATTCATACAAACATTAGCCGAAGGAATAGCAGCAGACTTACTATGTCTTGCCGTATGGTGACAGTAATTACAATCTACCCCATTCAAACCAGCATGCAATTCGTGAGAGAACGCAATTGGCTGTTCTGGTTTGTAACCTTGAGTTACTCCAATTCCAGTTAATAAATGCCAAGCTGCATTTGCGCCAAGCCCTACGATAAATAAAACAGTCATTACTACTAACGGAGTTCTTTCAAGGTAAGCAGAAACTATGCCAGAGATAGATTGGAATAAATCCTTTTTATCTTCATTAGCAGCTTCTTTAAGCATGTTCTTCACTTTCCAAAGCCCAATTACAATAAGCAGAAGTAATATAGATAGGGAAAGTTGAATGTAATATTTTGTTTTAGGATCAGATTGAGACACCTGATCAGAAGAACCTCCAGCAACATTAACAGTAGCAACTTTTTCTGGAGCAACCTCTACATATGCCAAGATGTTTAAAATATCATCGTCAGACAAATATGTAAAAGCAGACATTGCAGACTTGTTGTACTCTTCATAAATAGCAATTGCATCCGGATCACCGCTTGCAATTAACTCAGCAGAATTCTTAATCCACTTAAGCAACCACTCTTGAGAATACTTATCATTAACACCTCTTAAAGCAGGACCAATTACTTTTTTGTCAATTTGGTGACAAGAGACACAATTCGCTTTAAAAAGCTTTTCGCCCTCCTCAATAGATTGAGCGTTCAACGAATTGGTTAAGATAAAAAATATGGCTAGAAAAAAATATGCTACTTGTGTTAACTTGGATTTCTTCATTATATCTAGTAAAATTCAGTATTAGCTAATGCTGTGTTTTTTGTCGAATGCAAATTTAAGATATTAGCTTTTTTTACACACTAAAAGACACGAAATTTAAATTAATTTATACTGATTCTAAATAAGTGGCGTTCTACAATAGAACTAAGGAGAGATTAATTAAAATAATTTTAAAAATATATCTTTGTAAGATATGAAATGGATAGCCGTTATATTATTAGCTTTAAATTGCATGAACTCTTTTGGTCAGGGGAACGTTAAAATCAATCAAGATCAAAGAATTGAAAATTTGAGCAACAGACAAATTAAAAACAACAAAATAGATCCTAAAATTGAAGGGTTTAGAGTACAAATACACTTCAGCAATAATCAGAATAGAATTGAATCTGAAAAAGTAAGGGCCCAATTTTCAAATGACTTTCCAGACATTAAAACCTACTTAGAGTTCAAAGCACCATATTATAAAATTCAAGCAGGAGACTTTATTAGCAGACTAGATGCGTTTACAGTTTTAAAAGAAATAAGCAAACGCTATGTTGGAGCTTACATTGTAAAAGCAGAAGTCTACTTTGAGGAAGTACATCAAAAAGAATAACTAGAATATTTTAGTTAAGCGTTCTTTTAACTTCTACCTGTTCAAATCCTTCAATAATATCTCCGTTCTTAATGTCGTTAAAGTTTTTAATGCTCAAACCACATTCGTAACCAGAACTAACTTCTTTAACATCGTCTTTGAAACGTTTTAAAGTTGACAGCTCACCAGTATACACAACGATACCATCTCTAATCAGACGAATACTAGTATTTCTAGACATCTTACCATCAAGAACATAACAACCAGCAATTGTACCGACCTTAGATATTTTAAAGGTTTCTCTAACTTCAATATTACTTACTATTTTCTCTTCAATATCTGGAGACAACATACCTTCCATCGCCTGTTCTAACTCTTCTATCGCATTGTATATAACAGAGTAAAGTCTAATGTCGATTTGTTCTGTTTCTGCTAATTTTCTAGCGTTAACAGAAGGACGTACTTGGAATCCAATAATTACTGCGTCAGAAGCAGCAGCTAACATTACGTCAGATTCGGATATTTGACCAACCGATTTATGAATAATATTAACAGAGATTTGATCTGTAGATAATTTCTGAAGAGAATCTGAAAGAGCTTCAATAGATCCATCCACATCACCTTTGATAATAACGTTCAACTCTTGGAAATCTCCTAAAGCCAATCTTCTACCAATCTCGTCTAGTGTAATGTGTTTCTGAGTTCTAACACCCTGCTCCCTTTGAAGCTGCATTCTTTTTGTTGCAATGTTTTTAGCTTCTCTTTCATCATCCATCACATTAAACTTATCGCCTGCTTGTGCAGCACCATTAAGTCCTAACAGAACAGCTGGGGTTGATGGCCCGGCTTCATCCATTTTATTCTTTCTTTCATCAAGAAGAGCTTTAACCTTTCCAGAAAAACAACCAGCTAAAACATAATCTCCAAGCTTAAGGGTACCTGATTCTATTAGAATCGTAGTTAGGTAACCTTTCCCTTTATCAAGAGATGCTTCTAATACGGTACCTATTGCATTTTTATTTGGATTTGCTTTTAGTTCTAGTATTTCTGCTTCTAAAAGAACTTTTTCTAGAAGTTCAGTAACTCCTTGACCTGTCTTAGCTGAAATCTCTTGAGATTGGAATTTACCACCCCAGTCTTCAAGTAAAATATTTATAGCAGCTAATTGTTCTTTAATCTTATCAGGGTTAGCAGTGTCTCTATCCACTTTATTGATTGCAAAAACCATAGGAACTCCTGCGGCTTGAGCGTGACTTATTGCTTCTTTTGTTTGAGGCATCACTTGATCATCGGCAGCTACTACAATAATTACAACATCAGTAACTTGAGCACCTCTGGCTCTCATTGCGGTAAAGGCTTCGTGACCTGGAGTGTCAAGGAAAGTAATTTTCTTATCGTTAACTTCAACTGAGTATGCACCAACGTGTTGGGTTATACCACCAGCTTCAGAATCAATAACATTTGCTTTTCTAACGTAGTCAAGCAAAGACGTTTTACCATGATCGACGTGACCCATTACTGTAACAATTGGCGATCTAGAAGCTAAATCTTCTGGAGCATCTAGAGACTCTAAAATAGATTCTTGTACTTCCGCACCAACGAACTCTACTTCAAAACCAAACTCTTCTGCAACAATTGATAAAGTCTCGGCATCAAGACGTTGGTTTTGAGTAACCATCATACCTAAAGAGAAACAAGCAGAAATAATCTGAGTAGGAACAACATTCATCATGTTTGCTAATTCAGCAGTAGATACAAATTCAGTAACTTTAATTACCTTGTTTGCTTCATCAATCCTTACCTGATCAATTTGTTCCTGTTCTTTTCTAGCTTGTCTTTTCTCTCTACGAATCTTAGCTCCCTTGTTCTTACCTCCTCCTTGAAGTTTAGCTAAATTCTCCCTTACTTGTTTTTGTATTTGTTCTGGAGTTAACTCAACTTTTGGAGCAGTTTTAGACCTGCTACTAACATTCCTTCTTGCGGAAGGATTAGGATTGCTTTTTATAATTCTCTTTCTTTTCTTCTTAGTATCAGAATTTCCAGAAGAAGAAGCAACGGGCTTTTTAACTGGTTTTTTGAATTTAGAAAGATCAATTTTATCGGCTTGAACAATAGTAGGGCCATTAAGCTTTTTAGCTCTAGCTCTAATAATGTTATCAACAGGCTTAACTTCTTCTTTGACAGGCTCAACTTCTTTGACAGCCTCCTCTTTTGGCTTCTCCTCTACCTTTTCAGCCTTAACTTCAACAACAGGCTCAACCTTTTTAACAGGCTCAGCTTTTGGCTTCTCTTCAAGCACTACTTGCTTAACCTCTACTTTAGGCTTTGGCTCTTCTAGCTTAGGAGCTACAATTGGCTCTTCTTTTGGCTTCACTTCTTCCACCTTAGGCTTTTCTTCTAACTTAGGTACAGATTTAGACTTAGAAGATAATTCTACCTTATCAACAACTTTAAAGCCTTCCAGCTTAGCAGCGGAGGCTTTAACAGTCTCCACTTCTACTACTTTAGCTTCTTGTTCCTCCTGAGCGATAGTTCTTTTTAATTCTTTAGCTTCCGCCTTAACCCTTTTATCTGGCTGAAACTCATCAACTAACTTCCCATAAACATCGCTAGATACTTTGGAATTTCTATTAAGATCTTCAACGCCCTGAGCTAATAAAAATTCGAGCATAGTATCCACCCCAACATTAAATTCTCTGGCAATTTTAGATAATCTTTGATTCTGTTCTTGCATATAATTTTTTTGAAAATTACTCTAGCTCAGCTTTTATAATCTGAATTACGTCTACTACAGTTTCTTCTTCTAAGTCTGTTCTTTTAATTAAATCTGCAACGTCCAAATTAAGTACGTCTCTAGCTGTGTCACAACCAATAGATTTTAATTGGTCTATGATCCAGCCTTCGATTTCATCACCAAACTCTGTTAATTCTACATCATCATCTAATTCGTCAACATTACGATAAACATCGATTTCATAACCGGTTATCATACTTGCTAAACGAATATTAAACCCACCACGTCCAATAGCTAGTGACACTTGGTCAGGGTGAAGATATACATTTGCTTTTTTATCGTCCTCGTTAATCTCAATAGAGGTAACTTTTGCAGGATTTAAAGATCTAGAAATAAATAATTGGGTGTTTTCAGTAAAGTTAATTACATCAATATTTTCATTCTTTAGTTCTCTAACAATACCATGAATTCTTGCTCCTTTCATTCCTACACAAGCTCCAACAGGATCAATACGCTCGTCATAAGATTCTACAGCAACCTTAGCTCTTTCACCAGGAATTCTTATGATTTTTTTAATCGTAATTAAGCCATCTGAAACCTCAGGAACTTCTTGATCAAACAATCTAGCTAAAAATTCTGGAGCTGTTCTTGAAATAATGATTAACGGATTGTGATTACGCATTTCAACACTTTTAACGACTGCTCTAATTGAGTCGCCCTTTTTGAAATAATCGCTAGGGATAGCTTCTGATTTAGGAAGAATTAACTCATTCTCCTCTCCATCAAGAACTAAGACTTCATTTCTCCAAACCTGATAAATCTCTCCATTTACAATTTCACCAATACGATCTTCGTAACGATCATACACTTCTTTTTTCTCTAGATCCATGATTCTAGATGAAAGAGTTTGTCTTAAAGCCAACACTTGTCTTCTTCCAAAATCTTTTAAAAATATTTGTTCGGAAACCTCTTCACCAACTTCAAAGTCAGGCTCAATCTTTACAGCATCAGAATATGCGATTTGTAGATTTTCATCTTCAATTTCACCATCTTTTACGATTTCTCTGTTTCTCCAAAGCTCTAAGTCACCCTTGTCAATGTTTATAATAACATCTACATTTTCATCGGTACCATATTGCTTTTGCATCACGGTTCTGAAAACATCTTCCAAAACATTCATCATTGTTTCTCGATCAATGTTTTTAAACTCTTTAAACTCCGAGAATGATTCTATCAAATTTTGTGCATTCATTTTTTTTTGCTTTTTAAAATGAGATAACTAATTTTGTTTTATCTATTTGATCAAAAGTAAAGTGTAATTCTTCTAGCACTTCCTTTTTCTTTTTACCTACTTTTTCGGTTCTTTTTGTTTCTAATTTAATTCCTTTAGAAGCATCAGCATCAATAAGTTTTCCGAAAACTTTCTGACCACCACGTAGATACACATCCACTTGACTGCCAACATATTTCTGATATTGCATGAAAACCTTAAACGGCTCACTTAAACCTGCGCTAGCAACCTGTAATGAAAAATCATTCTCATCTCTATCCAGAGAAAACTCAATATGACGACTCAAAAGGATACAATCTTTAATAGAAATATTTTCAAACGAATCAATCAATATTTCAATTTGATTACCTGAGGATACTTTTTTTTCTACCAAAAAAATATTTTGATTTTCATCAAGGAATGAGGCTAATAATTTATCTACTTCTTCTACAATCATTGTAATAAAAGAGGGGGCTCTAGCCCCCTCGTATTTTAAATCAAATTCAATGCAAATGTAATACTTTTTATGGTTAAACCAAAAATGTATTAATTTTCATATTTACTGAACAATTATTCTTTCGTTTCTAACATTTTCACCATTTATAATTTGAAGGTGATAAACTCCATTTGCATAGCTGGTTAAGTCGATTTGATAATTTACTTGGCCTCTAGAAAGACTTTCGTTTTTATCGAAGACTTTCTTACCAAAGCTATCTACAAGTCGAATAGAATAAGAATCCTCTTTCTCCACATCAATATTAATGTTAACCAATCCGTTTGTTGGATTAGGATATACATTAACAGAGAAGTCATTTGCTTGCGCAAATCTTCCTCCTGAAGAGGTTGTATGGTATTCAAATATCCAAGGAGAAACAAATGACGAGCTTGAATTACAAACTGATCTTAAGTACCCATAAACAGTGTAGAAAGGAGATACTCCAGAAACCTGTAAAGAAGTTCCTGAAACATATTCATTAATCCATCCTGAACCAGCATAGTATATAATATTGTACTCTTCAGCTCCCATGTCATCCCATGAGAATGTAACAACACCTCCATCATCACTGATTGTAAAGTTTGTTGGTGCATCACAAGTAAATGTAAATGACTGAAGAGCAGACCAATCAGAATTTAAACCATTAGAACAAACTGTTCTAACATAGAATGAATTAGAATATCCGTAGTTAAAAGGAACCGTCAAGGAGTTAGTTGAAACCGTAGCTGACTGCCATCCTTGACCACCTATGTTATAAGTGATTTCGTAAGAATCAGCATTACCAATTGCATCCCAACTTAAGACAACTTCGGAACCCTGAACTTGCTGACTAATATTGATCGGAGTATCACAACCTTGAACCGTTGTGAAGCTAATAGTTGAAGCGCTAGACTCACATCCATAAGAAACAGAAGTAACTTCGAATTGGTATGTAATACCAGACTCAAGTCCGTTTAAATTCATTCCCGAACCATAGTAGTTTGAAATAACTGTCCAAGTAGAACCACCATCAGCACTATACTGAATGTTATAAGCTCCTGAAGGAGATGTAGCATCCCAGTCTAAAGAAGCTGTGTTGGTAGAAATACCCTCTAGTAAAAGAGAAGTTGGAGCAGTTAAAGAAATAATTGTTAAGCTTAAAGCATCAGAAGTAGCCGAACAACCAGAAGAATTAGCAGCTACTACATAATAGTCACCACCAGAAGTTGCAGAGTAAGTACTTGAGTTAGCATCTATAACTAAACCATTAGCATCATACCATTGGTAAGAAGCAAAACCAGGAGTAGCTGTTAAAACAACCGAAGAACCAGAACAAAGGATAGTGTTATCCGTTGATGCTTCTACTGAAGGAGCTTCTTCCTGATCTACTGTAATGTCATGCGATACAGAACAGCCACCATCATCAGTAACAGTAACCGTATAAGTCCCTGACGATACAGCTAGCGGGTCAATATTTCCAAAGTCTACCGTATAGTCACCTATCGCGCCAGTAACTGCAGCGCTAATAGCACCATCGCCATCGGCACAACTTGCATCAGTAGAACTTAAATCTAAAGATAAGTTACAAGGAGGAATAGAAATTGACTGAAGGGAAGACCAAGCAGAAGCGTATCCATTACCACAATCTGTTAAAATATAGAAGTAAGCAGTACCATAACCATTGTGGTTAACAGTTAATTGGTTGTCTGTTACCGTTTGAGTTGACCATCCTCCTCCAGAGTATGCATACACTACAGTATACGATTCTGCATTAGAAATAGCATCCCAAGTAAACGACACCTCAAAAGGAGTAGCAGTTAACAATAAGTTATCAGGCGTATTACAACCTTGTATCGTTGTGAAACTAATAGTTGAAGCAGTAGACTCACAACCATAAGAAACAGAAGTCACTTCAAACAAATAATTAGTTGCAGATAAAAGTCCACTTAAGTTAATTCCAGAACTATAGTAATTTTCTAAAGTCGTCCATGTAGAGCCGCCATCAGCGCTATACCTAATGTTATAAGCACCAGAAGGTGAAGTAGCATCCCAGTCTAAAGAAGCAGTGTTAGTAGAAATACCCTCTAGTACAAGAGAAGTTGGAGCAGTTAAAGAAAAACTAGTTAACGTTACAGATTCAGAAGTGGAAGAACAAGCAGAAGAGTTTGTTATTACCACATAATAATCACCACCTGCAGTTGCAGAATAAGTGCTAGATGTAGCATCAGCAATTAAACCGTTAGCATCGTACCATTGGTAAGAAGCAAAACCAGATG